>ENA-OQCK01000526-OQCK01000526.1-human-gut-metagenome-genome-assembly--contig:-NODE-526-length-20096-cov-3.770044_pt1 | contig 20096 bp, 24 predicted proteins | sample MGYA00242498_ERZ504578 | MGnify/ENA primary metagenome ERZ504578 (study PRJEB26092, sample SAMD00036229) | human gut metagenome | host: Homo sapiens | study: EMG produced TPA metagenomics assembly of...
AATAGCATTGAGCCGTTGCATCCTGCATGGCCACACGGTCGGGACGGAAATTCACATAGTCTTCTCCCCGTCTGTAGTTCTTCACTTTATCCCCATCATACAAATGAGCATACAAAATTTTCTCTGCTAAAGTCATCGGACGCCGCAGTACGTTCCGTACGCTTCTATCTTCTCCGAATAAGCGGCATAAAACGTTTTGAGCATCGTTAAATCATATACCATAACCACTATTTTTTAGTTTTTCATTATTGTAAAGATTACAAATTAATATCATAAACAAATAAAAAGGCTGAATAGTTTAACAAAATAAAGCATTTTTTCCGTCGGAAGCGAAGAATGATTACCTTTGCAACCATGAAGGAACAAGATTCAAATAGTCCTATTATTCACCTCCAACAGCAGCAACTTTTGCTGCGCATGGAATACGAATACGAAAAAGAGGAATTCAAACGCCAAACCGAAAACATGGGGGTTGCCCGGAAAGTGAAACGGGGACTTTGCTGGTATCCTGCCACTCCGGGACGAAGTTACTATAATTCACTGAATCAATTAGTAATAGAAATTACACACACAGAAAATACCGATATAGAACATAATTTTGAGTTCGGCCGTCCCGTATGTTTTTTCCGCCAGTCTGCCGATGGAAAAATAACCTATATGAACTTCACCGCTACCGTAAGCTATGCCGACGAGACACGGATGGTAGCGATAATGCCCGGAGCCGGTGCCGTTATGGAAGTGCAGGAAACGGACAACCTCGGCGTGCAACTTTATTTCGACGAAACATCCTATCGGACCATGTTCGAAGCCTTGGAAGATACGTTACGCTCCAAAGGCAACCGCCTGGCCGAATTGCGGGACATATTGCTGGGAACCTCGAAAGCCGGTTTCCGAGAGCTCTACCCCGTACGGTTTCCCTGGCTGAACTCCACGCAGGAGACAGCTGTAAACAAAGTGCTGTGTGCCCGCGACGTGGCCATTGTACATGGTCCTCCGGGAACCGGAAAAACGACCACCTTAGTGGAAGCCATCTATGAAACCCTGCATCGGGAACCGCAGGTACTGGTATGTGCCCAAAGCAATACTGCCGTCGACTGGATTTCGGAAAAACTTGTGGACCGTGGCGTCAATGTCCTGCGTATCGGCAATCCGACCCGTGTCAACGACAAGATGCTTTCCTTTACCTACGAGCGTCGTTTCGAGAACCATCCGCTTTATCCGGAACTGTGGAGCATCCGGAAAAATCTCCGTGAACTGGGCAGCCGTGCCCGCCGTGGCAGCTATGACGAACGCGAAGGAGTACGCAGCCGTATGAGCCGCCTGCGCGACCGCGCCACCGCATTGGAAATACAAATCAATTCAGAGCTTTTTGATGGGCACATGTCATAGCCTCCACGCTGGTAAGCAGCAATCACCGGCTGCTGAACGGACGCCGTTTCGGCACCCTTTTCATTGATGAAGCAGCCCAGGCCTTAGAGGCTGCCTGCTGGATAGCTATCCGAAAAGCAGACCGCGTGGTATTGGCGGGTGACCACTGCCAACTTCCGCCCACCATAAAATGCTACGAAGCCGCCCGTGGAGGTCTGGAACGAACATTGATGGAGAAAGTGGTGTCCAACAAACCTGCCGTTGTCTCTTTGCTGAAAGTACAATACCGCATGCACGAGGAAATCATGAAATTTCCTTCCCAATGGTTTTATAATGGCGAGTTGGAAGCCGCTTCCGAAGTGCGTTACCGGGGCATCCTGGACTGGGATACCCCCATCCACTGGATTGACACCTCCGAAATGGATTTCAAAGAAGAATTTGTGGGAGAGACTTTCGGGCGCATTAATAAGGCGGAAGCGGACCTGCTCCTATCAGAACTGAAAATCTACATCAACCGTATCAGTGGCAATCGCATTCTGGAAGAAAAAATAGACTTCGGCATCATCTCCCCTTACAAGGCACAAGTGCAATATCTCCGCAACAAGATAAAGGCAGACGCTTCACTCAAGCCTTATCGCAGCTTGTTCACTGTAAATACGGTGGATGGCTTCCAAGGGCAAGAGCGCGATGTTATCTTCATCAGCCTTGTCCGCGCCAACGAAGAAGGCAGATAGGATTCCTGAATGATTTAAGGAGAATGAATGTAGCCATCACCCGGGCACGTATGAAGCTGGTAATATTGGGAGAGGCAGAGACGCTGAAACATCACGGTTTTTACCGGAAGCTATTGGAGTTTATTCAAAATATAGGGAATCAATAATAAAGAAATACCCCCTCCGGTAACACCGAAGAGGTATTTCACCTATTTATATAAAGCTGATTAATTGTTTTCCGGACGAAGTTTACGAACCGTAACAGCTGTCTGCCACATTTCGCTTTCACGCAAGGCTTTCAATTCTGCATTCAGCTTCTCACGATAATCGGGTTTGGAGTTACTGTCGATAGAAATCTGAGCTTCGTTACCCGACTTCACACTTGCATACAATTTCTGTACAACCGGCTTGATGGCATCATGGAACGGGGTCATCCAATCCAGCGCACCACGCTGTGCCGTAGTAGAACAGTTGGCATACATCCATCCATACCATTCTTGGCAAACAATGGCATCAAAGATTGAGTCAACTCTTCCACTGTTTCATTGAATGCTTCAGAAGGAGTATGGCCGTTTTCGCGCAATACCTCATACTGAGCCAACAGTAATCCCTGGATAGCACCCATCAAGGAACCACGTTCACCGGTCAAGTCGGAAGTGGCTTCACGGATGAAAGTTGTCTCGAACAAATATCCCGAACCGATGCCGATACCAGTGCAATCGTCTTGTCAAAAGCCTTACCCGTAGCATCCTGATAGACGGCATATGATGAGTCAAGCCACGACCCTCGAGGAACATGGTACGAAGTGAAGTACCGGAACCTTTGGGAGCAACCATAATAACATCAATATCTTTAGGAGGAACCACGCCGGTACGGTCGTTCCAGGTAATAGCAAAACCATGAGAGAAGTAAAGAGCCTTTCCGGGAGTCAAATAAGGTTTGATAGTCGGCCATACAGACATTACAGCTGCGTCAGACAACAGACACATGATGATAGTACCTTTCTGACAAGCCTCTTCGATGCCGAACAAAGTCTCACCCGGTACCCATCCGTCAGCCACAGCCTTTTCGTATGTCTTGCCCGGACGTGTCCTACAATCACATTGAAACCGTTATCACGCAAGTTGCAAGCCTGGCCCGGGCCTTGTACGCCATAACCGATTACTGCAATTGTTTCATCTTTCAAAATCTCACGTGCTTTTTCCAAAGGAAATTCTTCGCGGGTCATTACATTCTCAATAACACCGCCAAAATTCAATTGTGCCATTTTTTGTTTTAATTTTTATTTGTGGCTTACGCAACGTTGATAAATTTATTTATTTCTCTGTAAACATCACTTTAGAGCGACAGACCACTTCGCTGCCATTCTTTTTCACCTCCACATCGTAAACGCCCTCACCGGCATCATCCATGAACAAAGTCAACTCATCCCCATAATAGCTTTCGGCTACATATGCCATCTCAAAACGACGGATGCGCTTCTCCTTATACATCTCTATCGGGAACAAATCAAGGATATGCTCGATGTAACGGATGCTGTTCACATGCCCGTTAATGTCAATATCACTGTATTTGGCTACCAAAGTAGCAACCGGTTCCTTTGAGGCCACCTTTATCCGCGAAGGTTTTTCTATCGGGCAAGGTTCATCGCAAACATAATCTACAATGCTGCCACTATGAAGAGCCAGCAAATCTGCCGGCTTACGGGTATTCATGCTAATCATCGCCCAAACGGAACGTGCGTACCAATCTTCTTGCCCTCTTTATCGATGATAGCGAAATTACGGTCTGTAAAAAGGCGATAGACATTCTCCACCCAAGTCTGAATGGAGAAATCTTCGTACTGATAAGGCATTTCATCCAGTTCGACAGCCAGACGGGACAATACCCAAGTATAATTGTCCTCGTTTAGAGTCGCGATGCCAAAACCGCGGTCGCTGGCATGGAAACCCGCACAATTCAACAAATGGTTGCCCAATACTCCCATGGTCAGCCGTCCGGTAAAGTCGACATGAAACGGTTCGGCAACAAACTTGTAGGTACCTATCTTATTGTTTTCGCTCATCATAATTCCTGGTGTTTACTTTGACGATATTTTGCTTCACGGTCCGCCAGATATTCATTGACACGCTCAAAGCAGCTGGTCGTAATGGCTACGCGACCCGAACGGACGAACTGAAGTACGCAATCCAACTGGCGCAACTCCTCATAAAGATTGGTTATTTCCTCACTCATGCCATTCTTCTCAACAATGGCAAATACAGCATTCACCTCCACAATACGGGCATTGTACTTACGGATTACTTTGGACACCTCCGGTTTTTCTTCCAGCGTAGGGGTCGTTATTTTATAAAGGGCAATCTCGTGCTGATAGATTTCATCATCCGTGAAATAATGGGCTTGCAGCACATCTATTTTCTTGGTAATCTGCTTGGTCACCTTTTCAATGGTATCCTTATCCGTCCAAGCGGTAATGGTATATTTATGTACCCCCTTGATGGAGGAGGCCGATACATTCAAACTCTCGATGTTTATCTGCCGGCGGGTAAACACAGCCGTCACCTGATTCAGCAAACCGGCAAAGTTTTCCGAATGAACAATGATTGTATATAGTTTTTTATCCATAGATAGAGTAAATTCTTTAATTTCGCATGACTTCAGCATTCCAACAACATCTGATTGACCGAACCGCCCGGAGGTGTCATCGGCATTACATTTCCTTCTTCCTCCACACAAGCTTCGAGCAGGAATGGTCCGTCGGTTGCTATCATCTCGTCAATCGCTTTTGCCAACTCCTCGCGGGTCATTACCCTGCGTGCAGGAATATCATATGCCGAAGCAATCTTCATATAATCCGGATTCATCATCGGAGTAAACGAATAACGACGATTGAAGAACATCGCCTGCCATTGACGAACATTGCCCAGGAAGTTATTGTTCAACAGAATCATCTTCACCGGAGCCTTTTGTTCCATGATGGTACCCAGTTCCTGCAGGTTCATCTGCAAGCCGCCGTCTCCCATGAATACGCATACCGTGCGGTCCGGACGTCCAAAAGTGGCACCGATAGCTGCCGGAAGGCCGAAGCCCATAGTACCCAGGCCACCGGAAGTAACAATGCTACGTTCCTTGCTGTATTTGAAATAACGGGCGGACATCATCTGATTCTGCCGACATCAGTCACCAATATCGCCTCGTTATGGGTAGCCTCACTCACAGCACGCACCACCTCACCCAGCTTAGCGCTTTTCCTGCCGGATGTAATTCCGGACGGATTACCTTTTCCTCTTCCACTTCTTCGTATTGCCGGAAACTGTCAATCCATTCCTGATGGTTGGCGGGTTCCAGCAATTGGGTAACGGCAGCCAGTGTCTCTTTGCAATCTCCCAGGACAGCAACATCGGTCTTTACATTCTTATCTATTTCGGCAGGGTCAATATCAAAGTGGATAATCTTCGCCTGCTTGGCATATGTTTCCAATTTACCCGTCACACGGTCATCAAAGCGCATGCCTACGGCGATAAGGACATCACATTTATTGGTATTGATATTGGGCCCCAGGTTACCGTGCATACCAAGCATTCCTTTGTTCAACGGATGGTTCGTAGGTAATGCGGAAAGTCCCAATAAAGTGCATCCGGCAGGCATTCCGGCTTTCTCAATGAAAGCACGAAGCTCTTGCTGGGCTTCTCCCAGCTCCACGCCTTGTCCTACCAGCACCAAAGGCCGTTCCGCACCATTTATTAATTCAGCAGCCTTCCGTATGGCCTCCGGCTCCATTTCGGGAACGGGAAGATAGCTACGGACATAGTCCACCTTAGTAGGCGCATATTCTGTTTTCTCCACTTGGGCGTTTTTAGCAAAATCCAGCACGACCGGTCCCGGACGTCCGCTCTTTGCCACATAGAAAGCACGTGCCACTGCCCAGGCACATCTTCTGCACGACGAATCTGGTAACTCCATTTCGTGATAGGCTGAGTAATGCTACCAAGTCCACTTCCTGAAATGCATCCGTACCCAAGAAGTTCGTCCCTACCTGGCCGGCAATGACAACGATAGGCGTACTGTCAATCATGGCATCTGCAATGCCCGTGATAGTATTGGTAGCACCCGGTCCACTGGTAACCAGACAAACGCCAACCTCGCCTGATACACGTGCAAAGCCTTGTGCCGCATGGGTTGCTCCTTGTTCATGGCGAACCAAGATGTGGTTCAATTCCTTCCGGTGGTCGTATAAGGCATCGAATACCGGCATGATGCTCCCTCCCGGATAACCGAAATGGTCTTTACTCCTGATGCTCCAGAGAGCGCATCAATGCTTCTGCGCCTGTTATTAGAGCCTCACCCCGACCCTCTCCTTGGGAGAGGGAGGAAAAGTTACTCTTTTTATTATTATCAGCCATACTTTATCTATTCATTATATTTAAAAGCTCAATAGTAGCTTGAAAAATTTGTTTCATTCTTTCCTCCCCTCGCTTTCGGAAAGGGGGGCTTTTAATCAATCAGCCTCACAGCCCCTTTGTCAGCGGAACTCACCATACTGGCATATGCTTTCAATGCTTTGGAGACTTCACGGTTGCGGGTTACCGGAGTCATAGGGCGTGCTGCAAGCTCTTCATCCGTCAACTTCACATTGATAGAACGGTTCGGTATATCAATTTCGATAATGTCCCCATCCTTAATCTTGCCGATATTACCACCGGCAGCCGCTTCGGGAGAAACATGTCCGATACTTAGTCCGGAAGTACCACCACTGAAACGCCCGTCGGTAATCAATGCACACTCCTTACCCAGATGGCGGGATTTGATATAAGAAGTAGGATAAAGCATCTCTTGCATACCCGGTCCACCTTTCGGCCCTTCGTGAGTGATGACGACGACGTCTCCACTGACTACCTTTCCACCCAGAATACCGTCACAAGCCGCATCTTGTGAGTCGAAGACTTTCGCCGGCCCCGTAAATTTCCAGATACTCTCGTCTACACCGGCAGTCTTGACAACGCAACCGTCCTGAGCTATATTTCCCTTCAAAACTGCCAGACCGCCATCCTTGCTGTATGCATGTTCCAAATCACGGATACAACCGGTCGCACGGTCCGTGTCGAGTTCCTTATAAGACGCATTTTGTGAACCAAGTACCAGATTGAACTTTCCGGCTGCCGCACTGGAGTATTTCTTGATTGCCTCTTTACATACATTAGAGCTGGTAATACTATACCGGTCGATTGCCTCTGCCAACGTCATTCCATCCACACGGCGGACATTCGTATCGACCAATCCGCCCTTGGCAAGCTCATCCATGATGGCAATGATGCCACCGGCACGGTTAACGTCTTGTACATGATACTTTTGGGTATTGGGAGCCACCTTGCATAAGCAGGGGGTCTTGCGGGAGAGCATGTCAATGTCGTCCATCTTAAAATCCGCTCCGGCTTCGTGAGCCACAGCCAACAAATGAAGTACCGTATTAGTGGAACCGCCCATCGCAATATCCAGCGTCATGGCATTCAAAAATGCCTCGCGGGTAGCAATACTTCGCGGGAGTACGCTCTCATCCCCTTCTTCATAATATCTAAAGGCATTCTCTACAATCAACTTGGCTGCATCCTCAAATAGTTTCTTGCGATTTTCGTGAGTGGCTACAATCGTGCCGTTACCGGGCAGTGCCAATCCAATCGCTTCATTCAGGCAATTCATGGAATTAGCGGTAAACATGCCTGAGCAGCATCCGCAAGTGGGGCAGGCATGTTGCTCAATCTGTGCCACCTCTTTATCGCCCACACTTTCATCAGCAGATTTAATCATGGCATCAATCAAATCCAAATGCTGTCCGTTCCATTCCCCGGCTTCCATCGGACCGCCTGAAACAAACACAGTCGGTATATTCAGTCTCATAGCCGCCATCAGCATCCCCGGAGTAATCTTGTCACAGTTACTGATGCAAACCATAGCATCCGCCTTATGGGCATTTACCATATACTCCACACTATCGGCAATGATATCTCTTGAAGGCAGGGAATAAAGCATACCGTCGTGTCCCATAGCGATACCGTCGTCAATGGCAATCGTATTGAACTCCGCAGCAAAACACCCCAGTTTTTCAATCTCTTCCTTTACAAACTGGCCTATTTCGTGCAGATGTACATGCCCGGGGACGAATTGTGTAAATGAATTGACTATAGCGATAATGGGCTTACCCATCTGTTCCTTCTTCATACCATTCGCCGTCCACAATGCACGGGCTCCCGCCATGCGGCGACCTTGTGTGCTGAACGAGCTGCGTAACTGATGCTTCATTTTCAAATCTCCTTTTAATGAAAAAGCCTCTCCCACTATAGTGAGAAAGGCTTAATAAATTATCTTCTAACGTACGAATACATACATAACCTTTCTCACGCTCTTGATGCCACCACCACGACGCGAATAATATGCAGGACTGCCAGGTTAATAGATGTATGTAAATTCATAACTTAATTCTTCTTTTTTGTTTCAAACGTGCTGCAAAGGTAAGGGCTTTTTATAATCTCCAAACAAATTGAAGAAAAAAATAAGATAAATATGAATAATCGTAAGAAAATATCGCCCTAAAATCCTATTTTATCACTTAACAGTTCTAAATAGAACCATTCAGACAGCCAATGTAAATGTATTGCCAATCATTGAAACCATTTAATAATCTGAAAATTACCAAAGGCTCTCTACATCCCGAAACAAATAATTCGTATCTTTGTCTCTTCAAATACTCAAAAAAAGTATTTACTAATTAAATAAAGATAGAAAATTAATGGAAACAGTAGAAAACAAGTACATCACCGTAGCATATAAGCTGTACTCAATCGAAAACGGAGAAAAAGATTTCGAAGAAGAAGACACCCGTAGAGCATCCTTTTCAGTTTATCTCAGGTCTGGGAATGACACTCGAACCCTTTGAAGCCCAGATAAAAGACTTGCAGATAGGCGATAAATTCGACTTTACCATTCCGGCATCAGAAGCTTATGGTGAATATGACGACGACCATGTTATTGACCTCCCCAAAGAAATCTTCATGATAGAAGGAGAATTCGACAGCGACCGTGTAGTGGAAGGCGCCGTCATCCCCTTGATGACTTCTGAAGGTCAACGCATCAATGGAAGTGTAGTAGAAGTAAAGGAAGACGTAGTTGTAATGGACATGAATCATCCACTCGCAGGTTGTGATTTGAACTTTACCGGAGAAGTGGTGGAAAGCCGTCCGGCTACGAACGAAGAGCTTGCTGAAGTTGCCCGTATGATGGGTGGCGGTTGCGGCAGCTGCGGTTGTGGTGACTGTGGCGACGGATGCGGCGACCATGAATGTGGAGGCGGATGCTGCCACTAAAGAATTAAAAATTAAAGAATTAAAAATTAAAGAATCAGACTACACAGTATTAAGCATGCCGCATGGTAATTCTTTAATTTTTAATTCTTTAATTTTTAATTTCTATATTATTTACTTGTCATTATCTCCAATACCAATTTATCCGTTTCATTCATTCCTTTAGAACCGATTTTTGTCAGATTACGGATACTTTGATCCACATCCTCATCAATAATACCTTCTACGGAAGTTACACAACGGTTTTCCATGGCCATGATGGCTGAAAGCACTGCGGTTGAAACTCCGGTAGTTACTTTCAATGCACAACTGGGTTTGGCACCATCACAAATCATTCCGGTAAGATTGGCAATCATGTTCTGCACAGCATATGCCACTTGTTCATAAGTTCCTCCCATTAGCCAGGTTATACCGCAACTGGAACCCGTGGCAGCAACCACACAACCGCATAAGGCGGATAAGCGTCCCAAACTCTGCTTGATATAGATTACTGTTAAATGGCTCAACATCAAGGCACGGATCAATTCTTCTTCCGATTTCCCGTTTTCTTCAGCATAAACCAGCACGGGAAGGGTAGCGGATATCCCTTGATTGCCACTGCCGGAATTGCTCATCACCGGAATCATGGCACCGGCCATACGGGCATCACATGCTCCCGAAGTGTAAGAAAGGATATGAGAGAAGACACTGTCGCCCATAATCCGGTGTTCGTAAGTGCCACGTAGGATTTTACCCAGTCCATGACCATATTCACCTTCGAAGGAACGTTCGGCGGCAGTCTTGTTCAGTCGTGCCGTATCAAGAATAAAACGGATGTCGTCTAATGGGGTTGTCATGGCGAAGTCATACACTTTGCGTAAAGTCAAGTCCAATACATCCTCCTCTTCGATACAAGAGGCAATTTGTTTGTCCAATAAGATGTCACCGTTGCGCGTTATATAAGTAAAGCAAGTATGCCCACCGGCAATAATAGCTGTTGCCTTGTTCGTATCAGCTTCACAACATACTTCTATATAAAGCTTCTCTTCCATATCGTTTTTTAAAGATATATGAATACGCTTTTCTTCTATGAAACGCTTTCCTGCCTCCACTGCATCAGGAGTACTTTCTTTCAAAACCTCCAATTGATATGCCGACTTACCTATTAAGGCGCCAAGCGCCACAGCAATCGGTAATCCAATCATCCCCGTACCTGGAATACCCACTCCCATTGCATTTTTCAGAATATTGGCACTCAGCAATACAGTTATCTTTTCGGGACGCTTATTCAGCACTTCCGCAGCCTTTGCTACACACAATGCCACAGCTATAGGTTCTGTACAACCAATGGCAGGAATTACTTCAGATTTAACCAAAGCAATAATCTGTCGTCTTTCCGTTTCTGTCATATCATTTCTACAATTTGATTATTTATCATGCAAATGTAGGAAAAACAAACAAAAATCCCTCCTCTATAACCTGAAAATCAGGAGACAAAGGAGGGAAAATTCCATATCGAAAAAAAAGTTATTTAGCGGCAGTCAAGTTCAAACCAACTTCCAAACGAGTTGTTTCATTAATTATTTCAGGTAAACCCTTCAACATACCTTCTGCCATACCGGCCATACTTCCAAAATCAGGATCAGCTTTCATTGCTTCGATAAGCATATTTACAAACTCCTCATCCGAGAATAAAGGAGCAACTATATTTTTCATCAAAGGCAATAACAAATCCGTATTCAAATAAACCTTTAATTTACCTTCGTTCTTTTCGTAAGTCAAAGGCACACCGTCAGTTACCAAAGGAAGCAAAGACGTAACAGCCTGAGATAAAATTTCACTCATATCTATAGCCTTGGTAGAACTGCCCAGACGTTTTACATTGGCAATGATGGCATCCAGATTCAAATATACCTTCATTGGGGTATCACTGAGAACTACATATTGTGCAACATTCGCAGGAGTCTTAACAACAGAGGTACCTCCCTGAGCGGCATCAACATAAGAAGCTGAAATATTACCGTCAACACCCAAAGTAATATCATGCAACACACTACACAACATATCCTCTACATTCACTTTATCATCACCACCTGCGTCAATTAAAGGCATACGAAGAGCTAACTTCAAAATTGTTTGAATCGGTAGCTCCCAGCCAGGCATTACCTCTACATTCTTATTGGATTCCCAAATCAAATGAATCGGTTCTTCCGTATAATCAGAATTAAGGGGTGTAGGAACCCAAGTCGTTCCGGATAAAGCGGAATTTTTCAATGCGACATTAGTTAAATCTAATTTCAAGGAAGAAGCAGTAACCTTTCCTGCATAGTCAAAAGTACAATAATCGGTCTCACTTGTGCCGGAAAACGAACATTCATCACCTTGTATATTCAAAGTAACCGGAAGGGTTACAACCGGAGAACCAGGGAATACGCCTGCACCAAAAGAACCGGAAGCCGCTTCACGTGTAAGAATACCGGAAAGATCCAAATTGCCAGCCAATACCAAAGTAGCCTTGGTTGCATCAGAAGCATCCGGAGTAAAAGTTACTTTCTTTCCCAACATTGATCCACCGTTATAAGTCAAGTTCAAACCTGTTGCAACTGTAAACTCTGTTTGCGGCACAGGACATACTACCTTGTCATCGTCATCATCACTACAAGCCGTGATAACTCATTGAACAGATCAATGCAAATAATAAATAAATTCTTTTCATACTTTGAGTACTTGTTTAGTTAATAAAAAGCGTCCCAAGGGAGCTATTAATTTCCCATTTTAAATCAAAGGTGCAAAGTAACACTTTTTAAGGTTACAGTACAAGGTCTTTTCTAAAAAATAAATGTTCCTTTTTTCATCATTACGAGTGAAATTCGGATGCAGATTTCATAAAGAGTAAGCCATTTTTATAAAGAACAAGCCATTGGCCAAACTCTGGCAAAGGCAGGCAACTTTATGCGGAAAAGACTTTTTATCTTATTTCCTTAAACGTTTTATGAAAAAAAGTTGTTATCTTTATAAAGTCAAAAGCATTTCTTATAAAGCGTATTGGCACATTAACCTCATATATAAACCTTTAAAGCATTTGATATGTTCAACTCATTTGGAAATATTCTCCGTCTTACCAGTTTTGGGGAATCGCACGGTAAGGGCGTGGGAGGAGTGATAGACGGATTCCCTGCAGGAATAGTCATTGATATGGATTTCGTCCAGGCAGAGCTCGACCGACGCCGCCCCGGACAGTCACGTATCACTACCGCCCGGAAAGAAGGTGATAAAGTGGAGTTCCTCTCCGGCATCTTCGAAGGAAAATCCACAGGCTGCCCCATAGGATTCATTGTATGGAACCAAAACCAACATTCTGACGATTACAATAATCTGAAAGAAGTCTACCGACCGTCACATGCCGACTATACTTATAAAGTGAAATATGGCATCCGCGACCACCGCGGAGGCGGACGTTCATCAGCCCGTGAAACAATCTCGCGTGTAGTAGCGGGTGCCCTGGCCAAATTGGCGCTGAAGCAGCTGGGTATACACATCACGGCGTACACTTCACAAGTAGGTCCTATCCGCCTTGAAGAAAATTATACCGCATACGACCTCGACCTGATAGAGACCAATCCGGTCCGCTGCCCCGACCCGGCGAAGGCAAAAGAAATGGAAGAACTCATCTTCAAGATAAAGGGAGAAGGAGATACCATCGGAGGAGTGGTGACTTGTGTCGTCAAAGGATGCCCCATCGGACTGGGACAACCCGTATTCGGCAAGCTCCATGCAGCACTTGGAGCAGCCATGCTCAGCATCAATGCAGCAAAAGCATTCGAGTATGGAGACGGTTTCAAGGGATTAAAGCAGAAAGGCTCGGAGCAGAATGATGTGTTCTACAACAATAACGGACGTATCGAGACCCGCACCAATCATTCGGGCGGTATACAAGGTGGAATCAGTAACGGGCAAGACATCTATTTCCGTGTAGCCTTCAAACCCGTGGCAACCGTACTGATGGAGCAACACACCGTGAACATTGACGGTGTAGACACCACCCTGAAAGCCCGAGGACGCCATGACCCGTGTGTATTGCCACGCGCAGTACCCATCGTGGAAGCAATGACAGCAATGACATTGTTGGATTATTACCTGATTGACAGAACAACACAACTATAATATTCACCCATGGAAATAAAGAAATACATCACCGAGAACGAGCCTAAAATGCTGGAAGACTTGTTCAGCCTCATTCGCATTCCAAGCATCAGTGCCAAACCCGAGCATCACGACGATATGCTTGCCTGCGCCGAACGCTGGGCACAGTTGCTGCTCGAAGCCGGAGCGGATGAAGCCCTCGTAATGCCCTCCAAAGGTAACCCGATTGTTTTTGGACAGAAAATCGTAGACCCGGACGCCAAGACCGTATTGGTATATGCCCACTACGACGTGATGCCAGCCGAACCTCTCGAACTTTGGAAAAGCGACCCCTTTGAGCCGGAAATACGCGACGGACATATCTGGGCACGTGGTGCTGATGATGACAAAGGGCAATCTTTCATACAAGTGAAAGCGTTTGAATACCTCGTACGCAACGAACTGCTGCAAACCAACGTAAAATTCATCTTCGAAGGAGAAGAAGAAATCGGTTCGCCCAGCTTAGAAAGCTTCTGCCAGGAGCACAAAGAGTTGCTGAAAGCAGACGTCATTCTGGTTTCGGACACCAGCATGCTTGGTGCAGACCTGCCTTCACTGACCACCGGACTGCGCGGACTAGCCTATTGGGAAATAGAAGTGACCGGCCCCAACCGCGACCTACACAGCGGTCACTTCGGCGGTGCTGTTGCCAACCCCATCAATGTACTTTGCCAGATAATCAGCCAAGTGACGGACGCAGAGGGACGTATCACCGTACCGGGCTTCTATGACGATGTGGAAGAAGTTCCCCAAGCCGAGCGCGACATGATAGCCCGCATTCCTTTCGACGAAGAGAAATACAAAAAGGCTATCCATGTAAAAGCACTTTTCGGAGAGAAAGGTTACAGTACGCTGGAACGTAACAGTTGCCGTCCGTCTTTCGACGTATGCGGCATCTGGGGCGGATATACGGGTGAAGGGTCCAAGACCGTGCTCCCATCCAAGCATACGCCAAGGTATCCTGCCGGTTGGTTCCCCACCAGGACCACCACAAGATATCCCGGCTCTTTGCGACTACATTCTGGACATAGCGCCGGATTCAGTACAGGTAAAAGTCACTCCGATGCATGGAGGCCAAGGATATGTATGTCCCATCACCCTACCCGCCTACCAAGCCGCCGAAAAAGGTTTTGAAAAAGCTTTTGGAAAGAAACCGCTGGCAGTGCGTCGGGGTGGAAGTATCCCCATCATCTCCACTTTCGAGCAAGTACTGGGCATCAAAACCGTTCTGATGGGCTTCGGGCTCGAATCCAACGCCATCCACTCACCTAATGAGAATATACCGTTGGACATCTTCCGTAAAGGAATAGAAGCTGTTGTCGAATTCTACCTCAATTATAAATAAAACAAGAAAATCAGGATGAAAGACTTCCAAATTCAAGCCATCGGCCTGATGTCCGGCACTTCCTTGACGGGCTGGACGTATGTTGTTGCACTTTCCGGCAGCAAGCCGGAAAATGGTCTTTCCACATAGACTGTGCAAAAGGCTATAGCTACCCCGACGCCATGAAGCAGATATTGGGTACCGGTGCACAGACAATGAGTGCTTTGGAGTTCATCACTTTCCACAGCTCCTATGGAAAGTTTCTCGGTGAACGTGTCAACGAGTTCATGCAAGAATTTGGAGTCCACCCCGATATTATCGCCTCCCACGGGCATACCATCTTCCATGAGCCTCAAAAGAGAATCATGTACCAAATAGGTGACGGAGCCGCCATTGCCGCTGAAACCCGTATACCTACCGTTTCGGATTTCCGGCGGCTGGACATCATGCTGGGTGGGCAGGGCGCTCCACTCGTACCTATTGGCGACCGGTTGCTTTTTGCCGACTACGACTTCTGTTTGAATATCGGCGGTTTCTCCAACATCTCATTCGAGCAGGACGGGCGGCGCATCGCTTTTGACATCAGTCCGGTGAATTACGTCATCAACCATTACTGCCGGCAAATAGGATTGGAATTTGACCGTGACGGCGAGATAGCACGGCAAGGCAACATCTGCCAAGAACTGCTGGACGAACTGAACGGAATGGATTTCTACCATCAGTCCGGACCGAAGTCATTGGGACGGGAGTGGGTGGAAACGCTGGTATATCCCATGCTCGAGCGTTATGGCTTGAGTATGGAGAATATGCTACGTACCTTTTACGAGCATGCCGCCTGGCAAATATCACGCATCATCACCGCCCGCCCCTTGCCCGATGGTAACGGAAAACTGCTGATTACCGGTGGAGGTGCATTCAACAAGTTCCTCATAGAACGTATCGACGCCTTGTGTCCGTGTGAAATCGTGATTCCCAGCCGGCAAATCATAGAATACAAGGAAGCCTAATCTTTGCTTTCCTGGGTGCCCTCTATATGGTGGACACACCCGGATGCCTCGCCTCGGTGACGGGAGCCACGACAGATAATATCGGAGGGATGCTGTTTAAAATATAGTCAATTTTACCATTATGGAAAAATCAAAAGACACCTGGACCGTCTTATCCAGCGAATACCTGCATCGGGCTCCGTGGCTCACTGTGCGTAAGGACATGTAGTGCTACCCAACGGCAACCACATCCCCTCCTATTATATATTGGAATATCCAAACTGGGTGAATACCATTGCCATCACCCGTGATGGACAATTTGTCTTTATCCGCCAATACCGGCATGGCATACAAGAAACGTCCTATGAGCTCTGTGCAGGGGTATGCGAAGAAGAGGACGGCTCTCCGATGGTTTCCGCACAACGGGAACTTTTGGAAGAAACCGGCTATGGAAACGGAGTATGGAAAGAGTTCATGCAAATCTCTCCCAATCCAAGTACCCACACCAACATTACCTACTGTTTCCTGACTACGGACGTGGAGAAAATCTCCGAGCAACAGTTGGAAGATACGGAAAACCTGACCGTACACCTGCTTTCCTTGCAGGAGGTCAAGGAATTGCTGCAGCAAGGAAGCATCCGCCAGGCGCTGATGGCTGCTCCCCTCTGGAAATACATGGCGGAGAGAATTATTTAATGTGATTACCCTTATTCAAACGCTTACGGAATGTGCATCCGGATTCCATTCGGAACAACCGTAAGCCGTTTTCCCCTTGATAACGGTACCTTTTCCGCAAAGCGGACAAGGCTGACCGACGAAATCGTCAGCTTGTACGGAAGCCTCCGTACTTGAAGCTGCCACAGCGCCCGAAGCCTGCTCCGTCTTTTTACCTGCGGCGGCAGACTTTCTCGGTGTTCTTTTCTTCGGCTCCTTTTTCGGCTTATCGGCAGCCTCTGTCTTGGCAGAAACCTTACTGCTTTCGGGAGCAGGCGCTTGGATGGTGATGTGGCGGTTGCTGTTATCAGAAAGTACACTCATCACGACTTCCGATACCATCTGCTTCAATTCTTCCAAGAATTGTCCGGCATTATATGTCCGCCTTTCTATCTCACGTAGCTTTTTCTCCCAGATACCGGTCAGTTCCGCCGACTTCAACAGCTCCTCATGGATAATCTGTATCAGCTCCACACCGGTAGGGGTGGCTATCAGGTTCTTCTTTTCCTTGCGGATATAGTTTCGCTTGAACAGCGTCTCGATGATGGCTGCACGTAGATGGACGACCGATACCGTTTTCCTTCAGCGCATCACGCAGTTCGTCGTTATCCACCAGCTTGCCCGCCGTTTCCATAGCACGCAGCAGGGTGGCTTCCGTATAAGGCCGGGGCGGCTGCGTCCACTTCTCATACAAATCGGGGACGTGCGGTCCGCTTTCTCCTTTCACAAAAGCCGGAAGCACATTCTCCTCTTCTCCCTTCTCCTCTTTCTCCTCCTGCGATTGTGCCGAGGGGGTGCCGAAGATAATACGCCAACCCGGTTCCAGAATCTGCTTGCCGGTGGCCTTGAACTCTATGCTCTCTACCTCGCCCAATACGGTGGTAGTGGCAAACTTACAATCGGGATAGAATACAGCAATGAAACGGCGTGCTATCAAATCGAATACGCGACGCTCCATATCCGTCAGATTCTGCGGATGCTGGCCGGTAGGAATAATGGCGTGGTGGTCTGTTACCTTCGAGTTATCGAAAACCTTTTTGGACTTCAACAATGCAGTTCCTGTCAAAGGGGCTGTAAATGTCTCGTAATCACGCAGACCTTTCAAGATGCCGGGGCATTTGGGATAGATGTCATCACTCAAATAGGTAGTGTCTACACGTGGATAGGTAGCCACTTTCTTCTCATACAAAGACTGGATGATTTTCAGCGTCTCATCAGCGGAATAGGCAAACTTCTTGTTACATTCCACTTGCAAAGAAGTCAAGTCAAACAAGCGGAGTGGCGCCTCCCTCCCCTCTTTCTTGGTGACATCCGTCACGGTAAAAAGAGAATTCTTAATCTGGTCCAATAAAACAAGCCCACGTTCGCGGTCGGTAATGGGTCGATACCCCGATTCTCTTCTTCTTTTTTAGGTTTCTTCCCGGCAGCTATAGCCTCTTTCTGCTTCTCGGCTTCCAATACCAGTTCCTCCTCACTTTTCCGGAGGATGGTGGAGAAAGTGGTATCTCGATAGACGGTCTTCAGCTCCCAGTATTGCTTGGGAACAAAATTCTGTATTTCCAACTGACGGTTACAATCAGCGCCAGTGTCGGCGTTTGCACACGGCCGATAGAAAGTACCTGCCGGTTCTGCCCATACTTCATGGTGTAGAGGCGGGTGGCATTCATCCCGAGCAGCCAGTCGCCAATGGCACGCGACAAGCCTGCCTCGTACAAAGGCTGGAAATCCGACGCATCGCGCAGCTTGGCAAAGCCTCACGGATGGCTTCCTCTGTCAATGAAGATATCCAAAGACGTTTCACCGGGCAACGTGCCCCGGCTTTCTGCATCACCCAGCGCTGTATCAATTCTCCTTCCTGCCCGGCATCACCACAGTTTATAATCATATCGGCATGTTGCATGAGGTTCTCTATCGTATGGAACTGGCGCTCGTATGTGGGATTACTAATCAGCTTAATACCGAAACGGGGAGGTATCATGGGGAGGCTTCCCAAGCTCCATGACTTCCAATTAGGGGTATATTCATGCGGCTCCTTCAGCGTACAAAGATGGCCGAATGTCCAGGTCACCTGGTATCCGTTTCCTTCGATGTATCCGTCCTTCTTTTCTTTCGCTCCCAATACATCGGCTATGTCACGCGCCACAGAGGGCTTTTCGGCAATACAAACTATCATTCGTTATTCTTTTAGCGGGACAAAGGTAATAAAAAGGGGGCAAGAACGAAACTATAAGCAAGAAACGATAACATAGACCAGGTGATTTTTCTCCCCCAAAGCTGACGTACGGACATAAAAAAAGGAGTACCGCTGTACTCCAACCTTTGTTAACCTTAAATCTAATACTATGAAAAACACATTGCAAAGATACGGACTTCTGATAAATCTGCAAATTATCCAACTAAAAAAGTATGTTCTATAACACAGATTAAGAAAAAGGGACGGATATGTAAACACATACCGTCCCTCTTTTAACATTTAACGTGTCGGATTATTCTTCATCACTCATCCAACAAGATTTCCAATATCTGGCAAGCAGCTTGGCAACCGGAGTACCGGGGCCAAAGATGGCAGCTACACCTGCCTTGTAAAGGAAGTCATAGTCTTGTGCGGGAATTACACCACCGGCAATCACTACGATATCCTCACGTCCCAACTTCTTGAGCTCTTCGATAATCTGCGGAACCAATGTCTTGTGTCCGGCAGCCAATGAAGAAACCCCCACTACATGAACGTCGTCTCAACCGCTTCGCGGGCAGCCTCGGCCGGTGTCTGGAACAAGGTCCCATATCCACGTCGAAGCCACAGTCGGCATATCCGGTTGCAACAACCTTGGCACCGCGGTCGTGACCGTCCTGGCCCATCTTGGCTACCATGATACGAGGCTGACGTCCCTCTTTCTTCGCAAACTTCTCTGCCAATTCACAAGCACGGTGGAAGTCGCTGTCATTCTTACTTTCTGATGAATACACGCCTGATATAGTTCTAATTACTGCTTTATAACGTCCTACAATCTTTTCGCAAGCATAAGAGATTTCCCCCAAAGTGGCACGGACACGGGCTGCCTCCACTGCCAGTTCCAGTAAGTTGCCCTTACCGGTCTTTACACATTCAGTAATAGCCTCCAATGCCTTGTCCACTTCTGCCTGGTTACGTCCTTCCTTCAGACGCTTCAGGTTCTCAATCTGTTCCTGACGAACAGCCGTATTGTCGATTTCAAGAATATCAATCGGAGCTTCTTTCTCCAGACGATACTTGTTCACACCGACAATGGTCTGCGAACCGCTATCGATACGGGCTTGTGTACGCGCAGCAGCCTCTTCGATACGCATCTTGGGGATACCGGTTTCGATGGCTTTTGCATACCGCCCAGCTTCTCTACTTCCTGAATCAATTCCCAAGCCTTGTGAGCCAACTCATTAGTCAAACTTTCCACATAATAAGAGCCACCCCATGGGTCTACATTCTTGCAAATGTAAG
>ENA-OQCK01000527-OQCK01000527.1-human-gut-metagenome-genome-assembly--contig:-NODE-527-length-20092-cov-7.758227_pt1 | contig 20092 bp, 21 predicted proteins | sample MGYA00242498_ERZ504578 | MGnify/ENA primary metagenome ERZ504578 (study PRJEB26092, sample SAMD00036229) | human gut metagenome | host: Homo sapiens | study: EMG produced TPA metagenomics assembly of...
CCAAGGATACGGCGCTTTCATAAGACGCTTTCGCCGATCGTGACGAAATCAGTGTCGAAGCTATACCCCGCTTTATGAAGCTCATCCGCTATTTTCTTGCCGATAGGGTAGAGGCGTACCTCTATTTGCTGGTTCTTATAAGTCTGGATCGTGGCGGATAACTCTTTCCATATATTGGCATTGAATGTCCCGCATAAACCCGTGCTCGAGGCGAATACGGCGATAGCCACCTTGCTCACCTTACGCTGTTCGGTGTAAGGTGAGTCTAGGTTGCATTCCGCCGAAAGAAGACCGTTTAAGATAGCGGATAGTTTATTAGCATATGTAAGTGTGTGCTCGGTTTGCGTCTGGGCATGATGAAACTTGGCCGACGATACCATTTTCATGGCGGCGGTGATCTTCTGCGTACTCCGTATAGAGGCGATCCGGACTTTTATTTCTTTCAATGACCCATAGCTCCTTCGCTGTTTTTTCCAATATGCCTCGTATCTCATCATTGATAACGCCGGTCTTTAAGACATCCAGTACGTCCCGTTGATGAGAGGTCCGTAATTCTTGCAAGAACCTTGCCTCGAACTCATGCACCTTGTCCAATGGAACCTCTTTCAGCAGACCTTGCGTTCCGCAATAAAGGATCGAGATTTGCTCTTCCACCGGCATCGGGCTATATTGAGGCTGTATCAGTAACTGGGTATTCTTCTGCCCTTTATCGATCGTGAAAGCGGTGACGGCATCCATCTCGCCTCCGAACTTGGAGAATGATTCCAATTCACGGAACTGAGCCTGATCGATTTTCAAGGTACCCGCTACCTTTTTCATCGCCTTTAATTGTGCGTTACCGCCTACACGGGAAACAGAGATTCCGACGTTGATAGCCGGGCGGTTCCCTTGGTTGAATAAATCGGTCTCAAGAAATATCTGTCCGTCGGTGATAGAGATCACGTTGGTCGGGATATAAGCCGATACGTCTCCCGCCTGAGTCTCGATGATCGGTAAAGCGGTCAAGGAGCCACCGCCTTTCACCTTGTCTCTCATGCTCTCGGGGAGATCGTTCATCTCACGGGCTACCTCCGGCTGGTTAATGATCTTGGCGGCACGTTCCAATAGGCGGGAGTGCAGGTAAAAGATATCACCCGGGTACGCCTCACGCCCGGAAGGACGGCGAAGGATTAAGGAAACCTCACGGTAGGCGACCGCTTGCTTGGACAGATCGTCGTAGACCACCAAGGCGTGTCGTCCGCTATCCCGGAAGTACTCTCCGATGGCCGCTCCGGCGAACGGGGCGAAATATTGCATGGCCGCCGGGTCGGAGGCGGTTGCGCTTACGACAATCGTATAGTCCATGGCGCCTTTCTCTTGCAAGGTGTTCACCAAGGCCGCTACCGTGGAACCTTTTGCCCGATCGCCACGTAAATACAGTAAACCGGGTTCCCTGCCTCGTAGTTGCTACGTTGGTTGATGATGGTATCGATAGCGATCGAGGTCTTTCCCGTCTGCCGGTCGCCGATGATCAACTCACGTTGTCCCCTTCCGATGGGGATCATAGCGTCTACGGCCTTGATACCGGTTTGCAAAGGCTCGTTTACCGGCTGACGGAAGATCACGCCCGGAGCCTTGCGCTCAAGCGGCATCTCGCAAGTCTCGCCAAGGATCTCGCCTTTCCCGTCGATCGGGTTTCCCAACGGATCGATCACACGCCCGATCATCCCCTCGCTGACATCGATAGAGGCGATACGGCCTGTGCGTTTTACGGTGTCGCCCTCCTTGATTCGGTCGGTCGGACCTAAAAGGACGGCGCCAACGTTATCTTCCTCTAGGTTCATCACGATCGCTTCCATCCCGTTATCGAATTGAAGCAACTCGTTCGCCTCCGCGTTATCCAACCCGTAGATGCGGGCCACGCCGTCACTCACCTGCAATACGGTCCCGACCTCCTCCAGCTTGATGCTGGTATGGATTCCTTCCAATTGCTGGCGTAGGATGGAGGAGACTTCACTCACTTTTATCTGTTCTGTCATACTTCTTCTTTTTTATCTGTTTTCAAGTAGCCCGGTACGGATATCCCACAGTTGCGTCGCATAGCTGGCGTCTATCCGGTAATTGCCGATGCGTAGGCGGAAGCCCCCGATCAGTTCCGGTTCCACATGGCCGGAGAACTCGATCGTGCATCCCGTCTCTTTTCGCAGCTTGTCTTGCAGGTGAGACTTGACCGTATCGTCTACCGCTACGGCCGTATCGAATCGTACCCGGGTAATCTTTTTCTCTTTCCGGTATAAATGGATATAGATATATGCGATGAAAGGCAATAGCGTCTCCCGTTTATGGGCTAATACCAGATTGATAAAGCGTGTGTATAACTCGCATACCTCGATACCTCCCGCCGCCGTAAGCAACTTCACTTTCTCCGGTATGGGAATAATCGGGTTGCTCAAGGTACTCCTAAGCTCCGGTTCCATAGAGAAGCTATCCGCCAGCATCTTCATATCATCATATACCGGCTTTCCTGTCCCTTGGCTTTCGCTAGGGAGAAAAGTGCCTTGGTATACCGGGAAGAAATAGTTCCTATATCCATACTTACGATTTACTAAACGATACCTCATCCAGCAGCCGGTCGATCACCTGTTGTTGTTCCTTATCCCGGCCGATTTTCTCTTTCATTACTTTCTCTGCGATAGCGATAGACAGATCCGCTATCTCCGAGCGAACCTCGCGAATAGCTTTCTCTTTTTCTTCGCGGATACGCCGGGTAGCCTCCTCTATCTGCAAATGTGCCTCGGAAGCGGCCTTTTGCCGTGCCTCCTCGATGATTCGCTCTTTTTCGGCAAAGGCTTCCTTCATGATGTCGTTTTGCTTTTCCTTGGCCTCGGCTAGTATCTTCTCGCCTTCGGCTTGGATATGGGCAAGTTGCTCGTTCGCTTGACGTGCCGTTTCCAAAGAGCTGTCAATGTATGCCTTTCGTTGTTCTACCGCTTTTATGATAACGGGAAAACCGTATTTAGAGAGAACGACAAGCACGATACCGAACGATACGACCATCCAGAAAAGGAGTCCTGAATCCGGTGTTAATAATGACATAGTCTGTTATTTTATTGGAACAATCCCAAGAAACATACGACGATGGCGAATAGGGCTACGCTTCTACCAATGCGCTCATTATCAACATAGAGGTACGAATGTCACCCGCTGCTGAAGGCTGACGGCCGATGGCTTCTACCGCTCCTTTTCCGATTAAACCGATACCAATACCTGCGCCGATAGCCGCTAATCCGGCTCCTACGTCGCTCCCATTTTTGCTATGCCCATTCCGGCAGCTGCTTGTAATAAAATAGTAGATAACATGATGATTTGTTTTTGTGAATAACCTAATAATTTGATTTATTTAATCTTTAACCTTTGCCAACCCTATGTAATTCGCGGAAAGTAGCGTGAATATGTAAGCCTGCAAGCAAGCGACAAACAGCTCCAAGCAGTTCATGAACACGCAGAACAAGACAGAAATAAACGTCATTCCCAGATTGACGATCACGCCCATCGATACGGTGATGAATATCAAGCAGGTCAACGCTAGGATGATCGTGTGACCGGCCATTATATTCGCGAACAAACGGATCATCAAGGCGAACGGCTTGGTGAATACTCCGAAGAACTCGACGAAAGGCATGATGGCAACGGTACTTTTAAGAAAATAGGTACCTTGGGCCAAAAAATTTCCTTCCAGTAAACCTTGGTCGCAAAAACGTTTATGGCGAAGAACGTACATAGTGCCAAGACGAACGTAATCGTGATATTGCCCGTGACATTAGCTCCCCCGGGAAATACCGGTATGATCCCGATCAAATTGTTGATCAAGATGAAGAAAAACACGGTCAACAGATAGGACGAGAAGGGCTTGTAGTGTTCTTTACCGATCGAGTTCCTGATCACGTCGTTCTCTATGTAAGTTACCATCACTTCTATGACTCCTGTAAAACCGTTCGGTACCTCGTTCGGGTGTTTCTTATACCAATTGGCGGTACGAAGGATTATGAATAGGAGGAGGCCGCAACTAAGGAGCAAGCCGCAAACGTTTTTCGTGAGCGAAAGGTCTAAGGGACGTTCCTCTTCCCCCCGGCTGTTTTTCTTTACGACTTTCCCGGCGTGATCGCTTCCTGCGAGATATAGAAGTCGTGATAAGTCTGTCCGTGATGTAAACGGTCCGACAAGAACACCTCCCATCCGTTCTCCTCGCTTTTCACCACGATCGGTAGCGATATGGCGATCTCTTTGCCATTCCATTCCGTGATGTGCCAAGTGTAAGCGTCTTGGATATGTGAGAATACGATATCCTGGACATTTATCTTCCCCGACTCAGCTTTTGCCATGGGAAGAAAACAAAGCCACATCAAGAGGATCCATCCTGCCAGCCTATTATTTTTGAGATTGTTCTTCATATTCTATCTTCTCTCTTTTCATTCTTTTCTTCTCGAATAAATAAACAGTGTAGGTTTCCATTCCTAGGTAAATGAAATAGAAAAGCATCATCGTGAAACCGAAAGCTTTCAAACGCTCATTTATCAACTGGGCATACAACCACAGAAAGGCGATGGCAAGGGTAAACTTACAAAAGCGTACGACCATGAAAGTCGTAACCGTCACGTCGCCGTTTTTTCTTTTTACCCGGTCGAGGATAAATGTCATAGTCATAGACATTATCCAATAGAAATAGGGATGGATGGATACCACGTGAAATAATGTTCCGGCCAGATCGTGTACAACAAACCGCCTAGCGCGATACCGATGGTCGCGTTGATGAATGTGATCCATCCCATCAGCCTCATTCTTAACTTGCCATTCATTGTCTATAATTTTTATTCGACACAAATGGATAATACGTCGTCTTTCACTTCGACGAATCCGCTTCGTATCGTTTGTTCCTGTTTTGTCCCGTTGGCCTGAAACTTGATTGTTCCCTCGTCCAACGCCGCTATTAAGGGGGCGTGATGGGGGAGGATATCAAAGCCCCCTCCAACTCCGGGGAGTGAGACGTTTTCTGCCTCACCTTCGAAAAGAATGCCGTCCGGTGATACAATTTCCAGTTTCATATCGATTAATTTGCTTGTTCTTTCAGTTGCTTGGCCTTCTCCAAGACATCCTCGATGGTTCCTACATTTAAGAATGCCTGTTCGGGTATGTCATCCGTTTCCCCGTCCATGATCATCTTGAATCCCCGGATCGTATCCTCGATAGAGACCATGACACCGGGAACGCCGGTGAATTGCTCGGCTACGGAGAAAGGCTGGGATAAGAAACGTTGTACCCGGCGGGCCCGGTTGACCGTTAGCCTGTCCTCGTCGGAAAGTTCTTCCATACCGAGGATGGATATGATATCTTGAAGTTCCTTGTTCCGTTGCAGGATTTGTTTTACCCGTTGCGCTGTGTCGTAATGCTCCTTGCCTACGATTAGCGGATCAAGGATGCGGGAGGTGGATTCCAGCGGGTCTACGGCCGGATAGATACCGAGTTCCGTGATCTTGCGGCTGAGGACGGTTGTTGCGTCCAAGTGCGTAAAGGTAGTCGCCGGAGCCGGGTCCGTCAAGTCATCGGCAGGAACATACACCGCCTGTACGGAGGTGATGGAGCCCTTCTTGGTTGAAGTGATGCGCTCTTGCATAGCTCCCATTTCCGTGGCCAATGTCGGTTGGTACCTACGGCGGAAGCATACGCCCCAATAAGGCGGAAACCTCGGAACCGGCTTGGGTGAAACGGAAGATATTATCGATGAAGAATAATATATCTTTTCTTTCTCCCTCAGAGGCTTTGTCACGGAAGGATTCGGCGATCGTCAAACCGGATAAGGCCACGGACGAGCGGGCGCCCGGCGGTTCGTTCATCTGTCCGAATACCAAGGTAGCTTGCGACTTAGCCAATTCATCGTAATCGATCTTCGACAAGTCCCAGTTGCCTGCCTCCATACTCTTCTTAAACTCCTCGCCGTATCGGATGACACCGGATTGGATCATTTCACGTAATAGGTCATTTCCTTCACGTGTACGTTCACCCACACCGGCGAAGACGGAGAATCCGTTGTTTTTCTTTGCGATGTTGTTGATCAGTTCCATGATCAATACCGTTTTGCCCACTCCGGCTCCTCCGAAAAGTCCGATCTTACCTCCTTTGGCGTAAGGTTCCAATAAATCGATTACTTTAATACCCGTGTACAAGACCTCTTGGGTCGTTGTCAGATCCTCGAATTTAGGAGGCTCACGATGGATGGGAAGAGCCCCGTCTTTAGTAAGCTGGGCCATGCCGTCGATAGGGTCGCCGGTGACATTCATTAAACGTCCTTTGACTTGGTCGCCGGTCGGCATGGTGATGGGCATTCCGTATGACACGGCTCCATGCCTCGTCTCAATCCGTCGGTCGTATCCATCGCTACGGTACGGACGGTGTTTTCCCCGATGTGTTGCTGAACTTCGACGATCAAGATCTTTCCGTTCGGGCGGGAAATCTCCATGGCGTCGTGGATACGGGGGAGGGTTACTGTTTCTTCTGTCCCATAATCAAAGTGGATATCCACTACCGGGCCGATAACCTGTGAGATATAGCCTTTTATTTCTCCCATAAAGCCTATTTATTATTTATCTTAACCTATTAAAATGTCGTTGCAATATTACGTTATATGGCGTTTCGATCCTTGAAAATAGAACTTTTTGTGTCTTTTTGAGATTAGTTAAACTTTAAACTATTTAGCTGTAGTCCCGAAATAGACCAATTTGTTTCTTATTTGGACGAATCAGAACGCTATAGTCTAATTTCTAAGGCATAGATAGATAAGGAGATACGAATTTGCTGCCTTTTTGATAGTAAAGGTGATAGTTCTGTTTTATTTTGTTAATCCATAATAGGGGTGTTTTTAATGGTATCGGATAGTTATTTGTGGTTCTGTTGAGCAAGTGGTGATATTTATGTAATTTTGTACGTCAACAATACTAAATAAACATGAAACGAATTATTGAGATATGTGCGAACTCCGCTCAAAGCTGTGTGGAGGCGGAGGCGGGAGGCGCTACCCGTGTAGAGCTTTGCGCCGGGATACCCGAAGGGGGAACTACACCTAGTTATGGAGAGATCAAGACGGCGAAGGCTCTGACTTCCAAGATCGATATCAATGTGATTATCCGTCCGAGAGGCGGTGATTTCTTGTATACGGAAGCCGAGGTACAATCCATGCTATTGGATATAGAACTGTGCAAGGAGCTAAAAGTGCATGGCGTCGTTTTCGGCTGTCTTACGAAAGACGGGGATATCGATGTACCTTGATGCGGCGCTTGATCGAGGCGGCAAAACCTCTGTCCGTAACTTGTCATCGTGCTTTCGATGTTTGCCGGGACCCATTCACTGCGTTGGAGCAGCTAATCGAGTTGGGATGCGACCGTATCTTGACCTCCGGCCAGCAATCGGATGCCGTGAAAGGAATCCCCTTGATCGCCGAGCTGGTGAAACGTGCGGACGGACGGATCATCATCATGCCGGGATGTGGCGTACGTGAGAATAATATCGGGAAAATAGAGGCGGAGACAGGAGCGAAAGAGTTTCATACGTCCGCCCGAAGTATCGTATATAGTAAAATGGAATACCGCAATGAGAATGTCCCGATGGGAAGCAGTATCGTGTCCTCCGAATTCGAGACGGTGCAAACGGATCGGGAGAAGGTAAAAGCATATATTTAAGTGCTGGTATAGGCGTGAGCCTGTGTCGGTATTGGTGTAGCCTACGCCTATACCGGCATCGCCTCATGCCTATACCGGCGTGGGGCGATACCAATACTCGTATGCGGGTGAAATGTTTTTTCTTCCCAAAAAGATTGTTTATCTTTGCGCCTCCATTAGATAAAAGATGCTAAATGTAACAGTGAATAATCGTTTTGGGTTTCACCAGCGTATCATGCTTATGATCATGTTGGTGCTGTTACAGTTTTATTCCATTGGAAGCGATTTCTTTCCGGAGAATATTACCACTACCTCGATGGAAATAGTCGATAAAGAGGCACCCGATGTGTTGTTGGATTTTGACGATAACGCCTCCTTGCGAACGGTACGTCAGGAGCAAGTGCAAATCCGAGCCTTGGAGATCGATTTGATATGGGACTTGTTTACGATTCTGGATTTACATGAATTAATTCATTCCTTGGAACTACGGCAATGCGCCAAGCTTCCTTTATTTTATAACCTACACAAAGCACAGAATTTCGTTTGGTTCTGTTCCTATCTGATTTAGTAGAACTTACCTGTTTCTTATTGTCGCGCATGGGGTGATTCGCCTATGTGCTTTTCGTCGTATTCAAATAATTATAAATCTATAAGTTTTATGAGGATAAAATTGTTTTCTAACTATTTACCCTTACTATGCTTAACGGCTTGTGTATGGGTATCTTGTAGCCAAAACCGGGAGAAAAAGTCCGGGAAGAAAGATCATACGCCGGTGATGCGGTTAACCACGACCACGATCGAGGTGCCGCAGTCGTATGTAGCGGATGTACAAGCCGTACAGTTCGTGGAGGTGAAACCTAAAGTGGAAGGATTCGTGGAGGCCGTCCTTGTGGACGAGGGCGAACACGTGAAGAAAGGGCAGGTGCTTTTCAAGCTTTCCTCGGCGGAATTGTACGAGGAGGTGAAAGAGGCGCAAGCCAATCACAAACAGGCCCAAGCCGAGTTGAAGATGGCGGAGGTAGAGGTAGACCGCATCAAGCGTTTGGTGGAGAAAGATATCATCTCGCCGATCCGTCTAGAGCAGGCGATGGCCGAGGCGGACGTGGCACGCTTGCAGGTGCAACAGGCCAAATCCCGTTTGCAACGTGCGGAGACTAATTTCTCGTACACGACGATCACGGCTCCTTTCGAGGGATACGTGGACCGCATCCCCTTTAAGGTGGGAAGTTTGGTTACGCCGAGCAGCTTATTGACCTCCTTGACGGATGTATCGGATATGTTCGCCTATTTCAAGATCAACGAGAAGGAGTATCTGGAATATAAACGGACGCAGTTGAGCGGTATCGACCAGCCGGAGTATAATAATCTAGAGCTGATCCTTTCCGACCAATCCACCTATCGGTATAAAGGGAAGGTAGAGACCGTGGAGGGCGACTTTGAGCGGGGTACCGGATCGATCGCTTTCCGTGCCCGTTTCGCGAACCCGGAACGTTTGCTGCGACATGGCGTATCCGGTAAGATCCGGATGCTGACCAAGATGGAGAACGTGGTCTTGGTTCCCCAGCAATCCACTTTCGAGATACAGGATTTTACCTATGTATATACGGTAGCGGAAGATGGAAAGGTGAGCGTGCGTAGCTTCGAGCCGTTGGCCCGCCACGGTTCTTATTACGTTACACAGGATTTGCCGGACCAGACCGTCATCGTCTACGAGGGTGTTCAGATGATCACGGACGGCATGACTATCAATCCCGATATGGTAGATGGAGCCACGATCCGTCGCCAATTGGAATCGTCTAACGAAATCGAGAATAATAAGTAAGCCCTATGTTTGAAATATTTATCAGACGCCCTATCTTATCGGGCGTGATCTCGGTGGTAATTGTCTTCTTGGGATTACTGGCGATCAACTCCTTGCCGATCACCCAATTCCCGGATATCGTGCCCCCATCCGTTACCGTTACTGCCCGTTATACCGGAGCGAACGCCGACGTGATGGCGAAAACGGTGGCGACCCCGCTGGAGCGTGCCATCAACGGCGTGCCCGGATGACCTATATGACCTCTGTTTGTACGAACGACGGTATGTCCTTGACCACGATCTATTTCAAGGTCGGTACCGACCCGGACGTAGCTTCCGTGAACGTGCAGAACCGTGTGACCACCGTGCTGGATGAGCTTCCGGAAGAGGTGATCCGTGCCGGCGTGATCACGGAGAAGGAGGTGAACAGTATGTTGATGTACTTGAACATCATGAGCTCGGATAGTACCCATACGGAGAAATTCGTATATAACTTTGCCGATATCAATATCTTGCGTGAGTTGAAGCGTATCGACGGCGTGGGATTCGTGGAGATCATGGGTAGCCGCGACTATGCGATGCGTGTATGGCTGAACCCGAACCGATTGGCGCTTATAATATGTCGCCGCAAGAGGTTACGGAGCGATCCGCTCGCAGAATATCGAGCGGCGCCGGGTAAGACGGGTATCAGCTCCGATAAGATCCCGCAGCAATTGCAATACGTCTTGCAATATAGCGGTAAGTTCAGCACGCCGGAGGAATATGGCGAGATCGTCTTGAAAGCCCTGCCGGACGGTTCCGTGCTTCGCTTGAAAGACGTGGCTACGATCGAGTTTGATTCCGAGGATTATAATATGATCTCCATGACGGACGGAAAGCCCTCGGCCTCTATCATGATCAAGCAGCGTCCGGGTTCGAACGCCCGTGAGGTGATCCAGCAGATCAAGGCGAAGATGGAGGAATTGAAGGAAACGACGTTTGCTCCGGGTATGGAATATAATATCTCGTACGACGTATCCCGTTTCTTGGACGCTTCCATATCGGTCGTGCTCAAGACCTTGCTGGAGGCGTTTATCTTGGTATTTATCGTGGTGTATCTTTTCTTGCAGGATTTTCGGTCTACGTTGATACCCGCTATCGCCGTTCCGGTATCGTTGATCGGTACGTTCTTCTTTATGCAGATGCTGGGTTTCTCGATCAATATGCTGACTTTGTTCGCCTTGGTGCTCGCTATCGGTATCGTGGTGGATAACGCGATCGTGGTGGTGGAGGCGGTCCACGTGAAGATGCACAACGAGAAGCTGCCCCCGTTGAAGGCGACGAAAAAAGCGATCGGTGAGATCGGAGGGGCGATTATCGCTATTACGCTGGTGATGTCCGCCGTGTTTATCCCGGTCGGTTTCATGGATGGTACGGTGGGTATCTTCTATCGCCAGTTCTCGTTGACGCTTGCCGTGGCGATCGTGATCTCCGGCGTGAACGCCTTGACGTTGTCTCCGGCTCTTTGCGCCTTGTTACTGAAGCCGGTATCCCACTCGAAGAAGCAAAAGAAAAATCTGCTGGCTCGTTTCTTTGATGGGTTCAATAGCCGTTATGATTTCTTGGAGCGTCGTTATCGCTTGAATTTAAGATGGTTCTTGAACCGTCGGATGCTGACGTACGCAACCTTGATCCTTTTCTGTCTGGCCACGTGGGGCATGACGTTCGTGTTGCCTTCCGGCTTTATCCCGAACGAGGACCAAGGTATGATCTATGTGAACGTAGACGCGCCTCCCGGAGCTACCTTGGAGCGTTCGGAAGCTGCCTTGAACAAGGTGCAAGCGGCTTTGTTGCCGTTGGAAGAGGTGGAGACGATCTCTACCTTGGCCGGCTATAGCTTGATGACCGAGACGGAGGGTGCCAGCTTCGGTATGGGTATGATTAACCTGACCCCTTGGGATCAACGGGAGCAGACGGCGGCGGAGTTGATGAGTGTGTATGCCGATCGTGTCGCCCATATCAAGGATGCGGACATCCAGTTCTTCCTGCCGCCTACGGTTCCGGGATTCGGTAACGCGAGTGGCTTCGAGCTTCGTCTGCAAGATAAGACCGCCGGTACGTTCGCCGAGCTGGATGAGGTTGCCAAGAACTTCGTGGCGAAGCTGAACGCTGATCCTCGCCTGACCGGTGTCACTTCCGGCTTCAACCCGAATTTCCCGCAATATCTGCTTCGGGTGGATTTGGCGAAGGCGGCTAAGCTAGGCATCAACGTGAACGAGTCCATGGAAACCTTGCAATCCTATGTAGGTAGCTTCTACTCCTCCAACTTCGTCCGTTTCGGCCAGATGTACAAGGTCATGTTGCAAGCGGCGCCGGAGTATCGTATGAATCCGGAGGATTTGTTCAGCCTGTATGCTAAGAATAAGGAGGGGAATATGGTGCCTTACTCCAACTTCATGACGATGGAGCGTGTGTATGGCCCGAGCCAGATTACCCGTTACAACCTGTTTACCTCGGCCATGATTACCGGCGAGGCCGCCCCGGGTGTCAGCTCGGGTGAGGCGTTGGCGGCTGTCGAGGAGATCGCTTCCGAGGTATTGCCCCGTGGTTATGATACCGAATGGTCCGGTGTGGCGAAGGAGGAGAAAGAGTCCGGTGGGCAAACGTTGGTAATTTTCGCTATTTGTTTGGCATTCGTCTATCTGTTGCTTGCCGCCCAATACGAGAGCTTATTGCTTCCGCTTCCGGTCATCCTGTCGCTTCCGGCGGGTGTGTTCGGCTCGTTCTTCTTGCTGTACGTGGTAGGTCTGGAGAATAACATCTACGCGCAGGTGGCGTTGGTGATGTTGATCGGTTTGCTGGGAAAGAACGCGATCTTGATTATCGAGGTGGCGAACCAGTGCCGTAAGGACGGTGTCAGCGTGATGGGGGCCGCTATTCAAGGGGCTACCAGTCGTTTGCGCCCGATCTTGATGACCTCCTTCGCTTTTATCAGTGGCTTGATCCCGTTGACGATCGCCTCGGGAGCCGGTGCTTGGGTAACCGTTCGATCGGTACGGCGGCGGCCGGAGGTATGTTGATCGGTACGTTTGTCGGTATCTTCTTGATCCCGGGGCTTTACGTGATCTTCGAGTCGCTGGCTACTTATTTTAAAAAGAGAAAAGAGAAAGAGCAAATTAAAGAAGACGAGTATGTGTATTAGTAAGATGAGATATATTATAATGATAGGCTGTGCCTTGGCTCTGATCGCTTTGGCCGGTTGTAAGACTCCCGAGCTATCGATGGACGAGCGGATCTCGCTTCCGGAATCCGGCGAGATGGGAATGAACGACACTACGTTCGTGAAACCGTTGTCGTGGGATGTCTTTTTCCAAGATACCTTATTGCGAGGCTATGTGGATGTGGCTTTACGCAATAACCATTCCTTCCGGCAGAGCATGGAGCGCATCGCCATGAGCCGTGCGGCCTTGCAGCGGGCGAAAGGCTTTTGCTGCCGGACGTGAATTTGAACATCGGAGCCTCCGTGAACCGTTTCGGTGAATATACGATGGATGGTGTGGGGAATAGCGAGACAAACGTGCCTTCTTTGCCAAAGGATAAGCATATACCGGACTTACCGGGATTTCGGCTTGAGCTTGAGCTTTCAATGGGAAGCGGATATCTGGGGCAAACTGACCCGGAAGAAGCAGGCCGCCGCCGCTCGCTGGATGGCTTCCGTGGAGGCTACCCGTTTTGCCCAGTCGATGTTGATCTCCGATTTGGCGATTCAATATTATGAGTTGATCGGCTTGGACCGGCGTAAGGAGGTGTTGCGGAACGCGCTGGCCAGTGCCCGTCGTTCCCATGAGCTGACCCGCCAGTTGAAGAAGGAAGGGGCGGAGACGCAGTTGGCGGTCGATCAGTTTTATGCCCGTGTGCTGTCGATCGAGAGTAAATTGCTGGAAAACGATCAGTTGATCGGTGAGAAAGAGCGGGCGATCGCCTGCCTGTTGGGTGTTTTCCCCTTCGAGATTCGCCGGATGGGATTCGATGAGTTGCGTAAGTTGCCGATTCCCTTGTCGGAAGGGATTCCGGCAAACCTCTTGACGTTGCGTCCGGATGTACGCTCCGCCGAGATGGGGCTGATCGCCTCCAAGGCGGATGTGATAGCGGCGAAGGCAGCTTTCTATCCCTCGTTGGTGCTTGGCGCCAGTGGCGGTTTCAATGCGTTTGATGTGGGTAAGTGGTTTCATTCGCCGGCCTCTTTGGTGTACGACTTGGCTGCGGGTATCACGGCGCCTATCTTCCGCCGCAATGAGATCCGTTCGATGTGGAACGAGGCGAAGGCTTCCCAGCGTATCGCTTTATCCCAATACCACGAGACCGCTTTGAACGCTTACACCGAGGTGCTCGATCTCTATTGCGCCAGCCAGACCCAAACGGAGCGTATCCGCTTGAAAGAGAAAGAATCCCTTGCCCACCAACGTTCCGTGGTGAATGCCGGCGAGATGTTTCAATTAAGCTATACCGGTTTCTTGGAGGTTCTTTCCGCCGAGGAGCGTTATCTGGATAGCGAGCTGGAGCATATCGATATCGTCACCGATTTATGCCGGAAGAAGATATTGCTATACCGGGCGTTGGGAGGCGGTTGTTGATTTTTATCGTGACGCTATTGTTATTTTACTGCAACCCGCATTGCAGTGTTACTGCACGCCGGTTGCGGTAGCGCTGCACGTGCGTCGCGGTAATACTGCAAAACGGGGTGCAGTGAGTACTTGATATCGTATGCCTTCGGCTTCGTTACGATAAATCTAAGGAAGATGTGCTCTTTTCTGAAAAGAAGTGCTTATCTTTGAGGCTTATTGTTATCTTATAGTCTAGACCATTATGAAATATCTGACTCTACTCGTGTTTTTAGGAATCTCGTTGTTGTGCGAAGCCCAGCAAGATTCGATCGTCCCTTTTGAGAAAGCTTATAAGCGTACCTATAATATCCGGAAGTATCGGGAGTGAAACCTACGATTGACGGTAAGCTGGATGAGGACTTTTGGACGAAGCAAGGCGAATGGTCGGATCGTTTCGTACAGATTATCCCCTATGAGCGGGCGATCACCCAATCTCCGACCCGGGTGAAACTTTTCTATGATGATAAATATATCTATATAGGCGTGTATTGTAAGGACGCCGTACCGGATAAGATGAACCGTTTTATCGGGAACCGGGATGATAATAGTCTGGGCGATTTGATCAGTGTCGCTTTCGATACCTACCATGATTATCGGGCGGCGCCGGAATTTAATATCAATCTGGGAGGGAATAAGACCGATTTAATCGTTACCGACAAGTTGGATGTCAATAAGAGCTGGAACGCCGTTTGGGAGGGCCGGACGCATATTGATCGGGCGGATTCCAGTTGGACCGCCGAGTTGCGTATCCCGTTCAGCCAGTTGCGCTATAACCAGCAATCGGAGGATGGCGTTTGGGGCTTGCACGTACGCCGTATCATACGTAGGAATAACGAGGTGCAAAATTGGAGCATGATCCCCTTGAAGAATAACGGACATGTCTTTTCGTTCGGTAACATGAGCGGCATGGACTCTGTTCCCAAGCCTCGCGGCATCGAGTTCTTGCCGTATGTAATGGGTAAATACAGGCAGGAACCCCGGATAGATGGCAGCCCTTATCAAAAAGGACATAGCTGGGGAGGAAACGTGGGTTTGGACGCTAAGTTCGCCCTCTCGGATTATACGTTAGATATGACGATCAATCCGGATTACGGACAAGTGGAGTTGGACCCCTCCGTAATGAACCTTACGGCTTACGAGACGTTTTACGATGAGAAACGCCCCTTCTTCTTGGAAGGAAAACATATCTTGGATTTTGCGAACGGTAGCGATATGATGTTTTATACCCGTAGGATCGGCGCCTCTCCCTCTTATACGCCACGGGGTATAGACAACGTAGGTAGTTATGCCGAGACGAAAGAGAATGTGCCGATTATTGGTGCTTTGAAACTGACGGGTACGAATAAACAGGGCTTGACGATCGGAGTGATCGAGAGTGTAACGGCACGTTCCTCCTCCAAGGTTACCCGTAATGGGGTGGAGGATGTGGAAGTCGTGGAGCCTTTGACAAACTATACCGTGGCCCGTGTGCAAAAGAACTGGAAGGGGAATACCTTGCTGGGCGGTATGGTGACTTCGGTAAACCGTGCCTTGGATCAGCCTTATCTGGAAGATTTTATGGTGCGTAACGCTTTCACGGCGGGTATTGATTTTACCCAGTATTTCAAGAATCGCCTTTATTATATAGATGTAAAGGGAATGTTGAGTTCCTTGCATGGTAGCGCCGGAGCGATCACGGCCTTGCAGAATAGCGTGGCGCATTATTATCAAAGGGCTTCCTCCGCCGATTATCTGGGGGTGGATCCTACCCGTCGCTCCCTGACCGGAACGGGTGGTTATGTGAAAGTGGGACGGAAAGGAAACGCCAAATGGAACTTCTCGGAGACCTTTACTTGGTCGTCACCCGGTTTCGACTTGAATGATATGGGATATATGAAGGAGACAGATTATCTGATGAATGAGACGGAGATCATGTATCGGCAGACCGATATCTGGAAGATATTCCGGTACAACGCCTTTACCCTGTCCCAAAAGAATATGTGGAATTACGGCGGTACTCCTTTTAGCAACAACGCTTCCTTGCGTTGGCAAAGTATGACGATGAACCGGTATGAATGGGATGTCAAGGAAACCTTTGCTTGGAATTGGCTGGATAGCCGCTTGCTGCGAGGGGGACCGGATGTTCGCTTCGGTTCTTATTTCTTAACTTCCGCTAAGTTCAATACCGATAAGGCGAAACGAATGATGTTCATGCTCAAATACGAGGGCGATCATAATTTCGAGGGAAATCGCTTCAATACGATCTCGCCGAGCTTGACATTCCGCTTGGGAAACCATGTCTATTTGTCCGGTCAACTGGATTATGCGTGGAATACGGATGAGATGCAATATGTGGCTACGACGAGTCCGCTTAGCTCGAGTAGCTTGACCCCTTATTATTATGTCATGGGCCACATGGATCAGAAGACCTATGGCCTCACGCTGAAATTACAAGTGAACGTGACCCCCGATATTTCCATTCAATTCTATGGCGCCCCGTTCACCTCCATTGCTAAATACGATGATTTTAAATTAGCGGCGGATACGAAGTCGCATACCTTTGAGAACCGTTTCCAACGTATTGATCCGGATCATTTAACTTATGCGGATGGAGTCTATACCATCGGGGAGGGAGCTGGGCAGATGCCTTTCAGGAACCCGGATTTTAGGTTTAACGAGTTTCGTTCCAACTTGGTAGCCGCTGGGAATACTTGCCCGGCTCCACGCTTTATTTCGTATGGGAACACCGGATGTCCAACCGGGACAATTGGTATTCCTCCGGCTGGGGAAGTAATCTGGATCGTATGTGGGGACTCCCCGCTACAAATACGTTCATGATCAAAATGAATTATTGGTTCAACTTGTAAATATGAGTGAGATTCATTAGTTTTGTATATTGATAAAGATATAATAAGATATGGAAGAGAAGAAAAGATTGACTCGTTCGAATAATAAGATGATAGGTGGCGTTTGTGCCGGTCTTGCGGAATACTTGGATATCGATCCGACGATCGTACGGATCGTGTGGGTATTGATGGTTTTCTTCGCTGGATTCGGCGGACTGTTATACGTTATCTTGTGGTTGGTAATGCCTAAACAACAGATCGGGTAAAGGATGAATTTTGAAATATCGTCTTCGTTCAGTCCCACGGGTGACCAACCCGAGGCGATTGCGGCGTTGTCGGAAGGGATCAAGAGCGGCGTTCCTTTCCAGACACTTTTGGGTGTTACCGGTTCCGGTAAGACGTTTACGATCGCTAACGTGATAAAGGAAGTTCAGAGACCAACCTTGATACTCAGTCATAATAAGACGCTTGCCGCTCAGTTGTACAGTGAGTTTAAAGCTTTTTTCCCAAATAACGCGGTAGAGTACTTTGTCTCTTATTATGATTATTACCAACCGGAGGCCTATCTACCTTCTACCGATACCTATATAGAGAAAGACTTGGCGATCAATGAGGAGATCGATAAGCTGCGTTTGAGGGCCACGGCTTCCTTATTGTCGGGGCGTAAGGACGTGATCGTGTCTCATCCGTATCCTGCTTATATGGTATGGCAGATCCTACGCTTTCGCCGAGAAAGTGACGCATCTGGAACGGGGTATGCGTATCGACCGGGATAAGTTGTTGCGCCGGTTTGTAGACGCCCTGTACGTGAATAATAAGCTGGAGTTCAAAAGCGGCTGTTTCCGTGTGAATGGTGATACAGTGGATATTTTCCCTGCTATCGAGACTTTCGACGGCATGGCGTATCGTATCGAGTTCTGGATGATGAGATAGACGTATCTCCTCTTTCAATCCGTTGACAGGCGAGGAGTATGATGAGCAGGATGAGTTGAATATTTATCCTACCAATTTATTCGTGACCACCCAAGAGCGTATCAATATGGCGATCGGCCAGATTGATGTGGATCTGTACGCAGGTGAATTTCCTCAAGGAGATCGGTAAGCCCTTCGAGGCGAAACGCCTGTATGAGCGTGTCACTTTTGATCTGGAAATGATCCGGGAGCTAGGGCATTGCTCGGGTATCGAGAACTATTCCCGTTATTTCGACGGACGCGCGGCGGGAGATCGTCCTTTCTGCCTGTTGGACTATTTCCCGAAAGACTTCATGCTAGTCGTAGACGAGAGCCATGTGACGATCCCGCAGATTCGTGCGATGTATGGCGGGGATTATGCCCGGAAGAAAAACTTGGTGGAGTATGGTTTCCGTTTGCCCTCGGCGATGGATAACCGTCCGCTTACCTTCGATGAGTTCGAGTCGTTGACGCCTCTAGGCATTTATGTGAGCGCTACTCCCGCCGATTACGAGCTGATAAAGAGCGAGGGAGTGGTGGTGGAGCAGGTGATACGTCCGACAGGCCTGCTAGACCCGATTATCGATGTTCGCCCTTCATTAAACCAAATCGATGACTTGATGGAGGAGATCACGCAACGCTCGGCGAAAAACGAGCGGGTCTTGGTGACTACCTTGACCAAGCGTATGGCGGAGGAACTGATACTTATATGACCCGCATGGGGGTACGATGCAACTATATACATAGCGATGTAGATACCTTGGAGCGGGTACAGATTATGGACGACCTGCGGAATGGCCTGTTTGACGTGCTGATCGGTGTCAACCTGCTACGCGAGGGGCTGGACTTACCGGAAGTCTCGTTGGTCGCTATCTTGGATGCGGATAAGGAAGGCTTTTTGCGTTCCCACCGATCCTTGACGCAGACAGCCGGACGTGCCGCCCGAAACGTGAACGGAAAGGTTATCTTCTATGCCGATAAGATCACGGCGAGTATGCGACAGACCATGGACGAGACCAATCGCCGGCGGGAGAAACAGATGGCTTATAACGAGGCGCATGGCATTACTCCGAAGCAAGTCATGAAAAACAGTGTATCCATGCTTGCCGAGAAACAACAAACGGCGGAGCTTACGCTTATATAGAGCCGGAACCAAGCTTGGTAGCGGACCCGGTCGTGCAATACATGAACCGTACGCAGCTTGAGAAGGCGATCGAGCGGACTCGCAAACAGATGACAGAGGCGGCGAAGAAACTGGATTTCATCGAGGCTGCCCAATTCCGTGACGAGTTGGTGAAATTGGAGGATTTACTGAAAACGAAAAAGGATTAGCTTATGAGAAGGGGAATGCTACTGCTCGGTTTTTGGATGTGTGTATGTATGGTGTTTTTAGTGAACGCCCAAGAGCATACATCCCGTAAGTTGTATTGTACGGATGAGGATCGTGCTATTTTCGATCGGTATTGTACTCAGATGGAACCTAAGAAGTCGTTACCCCTAGACGAGCTAATGATCCATACCGCCCTTTTCTTCCGGGGGACTCCTTATGTCGCCTCTACCTTGGAAAAGGAGCCGGAGGGCTTGGTGGTCAATCTACGGGAATTGGATTGCACCACATTCGCGGAGACCGTATTGGTTTTATCCCGTACCCTGCGAGAGGAAAACCCTACCTTTGAGAAATTCTGTGAGAATCTACAACGGCTCCGGTACAGAGAGGGTACGATAGGGGATTACACGGATCGTTTGCATTATATGACGGACTGGTTCTATGAGAATGAGCGAAAAGGAATCGTGAAAGATATGGGGAGGGAGATCGGTGGTGTCTCCCTGCCTTTGGATTTATCTTTTATCTCTACGCATCCGGATAGCTATAAGCAACTGAAGAACCATCCGGAAAGAGTTCGAAGGATGGCCGATAAGGAAAAGGAGATAAACCTACGTCCTCATTATTATGTGCCTAAACAAGAGATCGACAAATGTTCGTCCGGAATCAAGAATGGCGATATCCTCTGTTTTGTTACTTCTATCAAGGGGCTGGACGTGACGCATGTCGGGATCGCCTATTGGAAGGATGGACAACTGACATTTATCCATGCCTCTTCTTCCGCTAAAAAGGTAATCATCCAAGCATCCTCCTTACGAGATTACGCCGAGGGGATAAAGAGCTGTAAAGGGATATTGGTAG
>ENA-OQCK01000528-OQCK01000528.1-human-gut-metagenome-genome-assembly--contig:-NODE-528-length-20068-cov-7.987262_pt1 | contig 20068 bp, 21 predicted proteins | sample MGYA00242498_ERZ504578 | MGnify/ENA primary metagenome ERZ504578 (study PRJEB26092, sample SAMD00036229) | human gut metagenome | host: Homo sapiens | study: EMG produced TPA metagenomics assembly of...
AGAAATTCTTGTGTCTAAAGAAAAATTTAAGGAGAATACAGATAAATAAACACATGGGGAAAATTCCCCGTGTGCTTATTTCGTAATTCTTTGATTTTATGTAATCGTGATTGCCGAAAGCGGCATCTCCACACAGGCCTTAAACTGATCACAGTCGATTTTAATATCAAACTCTCCGCCAAGCGCTTTCACATACGTACTTACGATCGCAAGTCCCAGTCCATTTCCCTCACTGGACCTCTGCTTATCCCCACGAAAAAACCGCTCGATAATCTCTTCCTTTGTAAAATCCATTGGATATCCTGCGGTGTTCGTGATCTCCAGACACAGATGATTTGAAGACTCTTTTTGATAAGTTTTCACGAACACTCTCGTATGTTTTGCCGAATACTTCAATGCATTCTCAATCAGATTCTGGCAGATCCTGTAAAAATACATATTATCAGAAATGATTTCTGTATTTTCCTCTGTAAACTGTTTTACAAACTGCAGCTCACTCTCTTTCACATGATCATGCATATCTGCAAAAATCTGTTCTACCAGACGATTCAGTTCAAACTTTTCCGGATGCAGTTCGATATTACCGCTGCTTGCTTTTGCAAGAGAAAACAAACTGTTTATCATTTCTTTTAATTTTTCTGCTCTTTCAGACAGCACATCCACATAATCTCTGACAAGGTCGCTCAATTCTTCCTTTTTGATGAGTTCAATATAGCCCACCATGGAAGTCAGCGGCGTTTTCAGATCATGCGACACATTGGTAATCAGATCAATTCGAAGCTGGTCACTGCGTGAAACTTTTGCAAGGCTCTTTTTTTCGCTCTCCAGCGCTTCTGCAATCCGTTTTTGATTGATTTCCTCCAGTTTGCCCATCAACATTTCTCGTCTCTTCTCATCAAACCGTCGGCGCACAAACTGCCACACCATATACTGAATCAATGCTGTAAAGAGCATCACATAACCGGCAGCATAATTGTAATACCAGCTCCAGTACTCTCGAAATTTACTCTGCAGCACAAAGAAGATACCTGCTGCTGCAAATGCCAGAATACCGATCACTTGAAGAAGATGCTCCATTTTTTTCATTTCTGCTCTCCATTCCTGATAATAAGCATCTCCTTTTGGGATCCAGTTCTGATATTTTCGGTTCAGTCCCTTTTCTAACAGATATGCAGTCCCGCTTCCTAACAGAATATTCCCGAGTATCCCAAAATACAGGATTTTTTCTGTTGGATAATAGGTTCGATAAGCGATCAGGATATAAAAGACAAAAATTCCACATCCTGCCAACATGACACTTACTAATACCTGCCACTGTTGCTTTAACAAACGTTTTCCTGTCTCAATGATATTTTTCCATTTTGTAGCCAATGCCCCACACCACCTTTACATATCTTGGTTTCTTTGTATCAATCTCAATCTTTTCCCGGATATGCCGAATATGTACCATCACTGTATTTTCCACCGTATAATTTGCCGATTCTTTCCATACATTTTCATAAATCTGTTCTGCTGAAAACACCTGCCCAAGATGTCCCATCAGCAATTCCAGTATCTTATATTCTGTAGCCGTCAGCCTGACTTCTTCTCCTTCCACAAGAATCAGACGCTGCTTTTTATCAAGTACAAGACCGCCGTTTACAAGCGTGTCGCTGTCTGTTTTCGGCGCTGCGCTCCCCACGCGTGATAACGCCTGAGATGTGCTTTCACACGGGCAATGAGTTCCGCCGGATTATACGGCTTTTCCACGTAGTCATCTGCTCCCAGAACAAGACCTGACACCTTGTCACTCTCTTCCGTCTTCGCTGACAGAATAATAACCGGAATACGGTAGTTTTCCCTTAATTTCATCAGTGCAGATAATCCGTTCAGTTTCGGCATCATCACATCCAGCAGGATCAGATCGATCTGGTTTGTCTCCAGAGCGTTCAGCGCTTCCATCCCATCATAAGCCTTTACAATCTGATATCCTTCATATTTCAGTAATTCACTGATCGAGTAGACAATTTCCTTATTGTCGTCCACTACAAGTATCGTTTCACCGTTCATGCTGCCTCCTGTATTCCTTTACTCTATGTAAACTATAATAGGAACGGCTTAAAAAAACGCAATGCAATTCTTAAATTTTTCTTATATTTTTAGAACTCCTTCCCGAAAAAAGCGCCGCAGCTTTATGATTTTTCATCATAAAAACTGCAGCGCTTCTATTTTTATTTCTTCTTATTTTTCTTCTCTGCGTCTTGCCAATTCTGCACAATTTTCTTCCACACGTTTTTTGCTCAGTGGATAAATGAAGATCAAAGCAAGTGCAACCGCTGTCAAACCTACGATCGGTACGATACAGGAGATTCTAAAGATGCTCTCTGTAACAGCCGGCTCAAAAGCAGTCGCTGCCGTATAACCTGCCAGTGACAGCAGTCCTCCTACCATACCGGAAGAGAATGCCTGACCAAGTTTTCTTGCGAAAGAATACACCGCATAAATGGTACCATCTTCTCGAATTCCGTTTTTCACCTCTGCGTCATCAATGACATCTGTAATCATTGCCCAGATGATCGTATTGAAAAATCCGAGTCCAACGAAAGACATTACATAAAAGATAACATATACCCATACATTTTCCGGATGCAGGATCAAACAAACCACATAACTTGCTGCACCAAAGAGACAGGAAACTGTAGCCAACTCTTTTTTTCCGAATTTTGATGCCAGCTTACTTGCAAGCGGAGCACAGATCGCGATGATCGCTACGTTGCTCAACAATGCCACAACCGACTGCGCCTGTGTACTTCGATACACATTTGGGAATACATATGCGGACATTCCCTGCATCCCCAGCATTGCCAGAAGCAGAAGCAGTGCTGCCGCAATAATTCCGAGAAGAGCACGGTTTGTGATCAGGCTCTTCCCAAGAGCAACAATATCCAGTTTCTGATTATTTGCCGGCACCGGTACACGTTCACGTACCAGGTTGTAGCAAAGCAGATAACAGATGACTGCCAGTACAGAAAATACACCTGCAATGATCGTCATACGACTTCCGGAAAGCACTGGATTGCCATCTACCGTAACATATGCAACCAATGGAGTTCCTGTACCGATCACAAGGCTGGCCAGAGAAGCTCCTACAGAACGCCATGTAGATAAGGAAGCTCTGTCTGTCGGATCCGGCGAGATTGCAGACGCCATAGATCCATATGGAATATTAATGGAAGTATAGAAAATAGATCCCCATAACAAATATGTCACAACCATGTAGGCTACTTTCACTCCATACGGCATATCTGCAAGTCCTGACTGATAGATCAGGAAACTGGCAATTGCCACAGGCCCGCACATACGTTTGATCCATGGACGGAATTTCCCGTCTTTGGTTGGTTTTGAACGGTCCACGATCTGTCCCATCGTGACATCTGTAAACGCGTCTACAAAGCGTGCTGCCATCATGAGCATACCAACAACTCCCGCTGATAAGCCCATAACATCTGTATAAAATTTCATCATGAACATTGAGGACAATATGAAGGTGAAATCGTTTCCGAAATCACCAAACATATACCCCAGTCTATCCTTCATCCCAATGCCGACAGTGGAATTATTTGTTTTCCCCATTTTCATTTTCTCCTTGTTTTTCCTATGAACTACCAGCTTTTAATCATACCTTTTTGATCTGAATCAGTTTTCCATTCAGACTTTCGATAAATCCTTCCGGTGCCAGAGAACCTGCCATTTCTCCAAGTCTTTCCAAAGACATACCTTTCATCATATCCCACATACCTTCTCCCGGAGAAACTACCATATTCATTGTAAGTTTCACCGCTTTGGCTGCAATTTCAATTGCTTCCGGGCATTTTGCCAATTCTTCCAGCTGTCTTTGATACTGTACATTCCTTCCGGGAACTCCATCGGAGCTTTCAGATCCATGTCTCCAACTGTACTGAACCAGTTTGCAACGCCTTCTGCACGTTCATTGACTTCCGGCAATACATAAATCTTCGGTTCTTTTTCTACTTTTTCCAGAGTCATCGTATCTTTGATCTCTCCTGCCTGTGCTGTCAGAATATTAAATCCGTCTTTCAATGCCACCGTAAATACAAATACTTTTTCTGCTGAAAGTTCTTCTACTTTCTCTCCATTTAAAAACAGTGTAACCGATGGCTGGTTTGAATATACACGGATTTCTGTTGTTTCACCTGCACGCTGTGCATATCGTTTTCCACAGAGGTGTACCATTGGTTTTTTATTCCAGTATGCCTGGTAGATGTAATAACTGTCTTTTTTCACTTTCCGATCAAGAGTCATCAGTCCCTTGTTGTTTCTTCCTGCTACGCCGCCTTCGTCTCTGGCTGCACAACCGAAGTCAAACATATTCCATACATGACTGGACCAGATCCATGGACGCTCCTCAAGCATCTTTGCCATATGTTCATGATACAGTGCCTGATACTCCTCGCTGTAATCCTTGCATGCCGGATTCGGGCCGTGATAAGTAATGATCCCTTCACATCCATATTCAGAAAGTCCCAGACAGATTTCCGGATGTACTTTATGGAAGTTGTCCATCCATGGTCCATTGTCTTCCATCTTGCCTCCGTACCATCCAAAATAATGGTTGTAACTTTCTACATCTGTGATTCCATGCATCGGTCCCTCAATCGGAGTCATCGATACATGCGCGATCGTTGTCAGACGGCTTGGATCCAGTTCTTTTGCAAGCGCATTGAGTTCTTTATGATTTTCTACCAGTTTCTCTGAAATTCCTCCGATCAGGATTTCATTGGAAATTCCCCAGAAGCAGATAGATGGATGATTGTAATTCTGAATGATCAGCTCTTTCAGCTGACTGATGCAGTTCTGGTGTGCATCCGGATCTTGATTCATCACACTGATAAACGGGATCTCTGCCCATACGACAAATCCCATTTCGTCACAGGCATCATAGAAGTCCTGAGAATGCTGATAATGTGCCAGTCGAATCGTATTTGCTCCCAGTTCTTTGATCATTCTTGCGTCTTCATAATGATCTTCTTTTGTCAGTGCGTTTCCTTTATACAGCATGTCCTGATGACGGCTCACTCCACGCAGCGGAGTCTCTGTACCATTGAGGATGAACCCTTTGTTCGGATCACAGGAAAAGCTGCGCACTCCAACACGTGCCGAGATCTCATCATAAGACTCATTTCTTCTCTGCAGTCTTGCTGTCACTGTATACAGGTATGGAGCGTCAATCTCCCAAAGTGTCGCATCCGGAACATATACTTTTACAGCTGTCTCATCTGCCGGACGGCAGGCACTTGCCACTTCGTTTCCTTCTGCATCGCAAACAGAATACAGAACAGTAAAGTTTTCGTCTGCGCCTTTTACGTATGAAACAATCTCAAATTCTGCTCCTCCACACTCACATGGGCGCGGAGTCACCTGGATTCCCGGACCTCCGTAATACTCCAGATCAAAATGCACATCCGGAACACTGATCAGATTCACACCTCTGTAAAGTCCGCCATAAAATGTAAAATCTGCAGACTGAGGATATACACTGTCCTTCAACTCATTACTGCATGCAATGACCAGAAGATTGTCCCCTTCTTCGTTGCACACATCTGTGATATCTACACGGAATGTTGAATATCCGCCTTCATGATATGTCATCTCTTTTCCATTTACGTACACTGTTGCCTGCTGGCCTGCTGCCAGAATTTCTACATAGACTTTTCCATTTCCAAGTGGCTGCTTTGGCGTCTCAAACGTCTTTGCATACCAGTAAGTTCCTCTGTCGTAGCTGCCATTCCCATCATGTCCGTCCACCGCATTCCATGTGTGCGGAAGATCAATACGCTGCCAGTCTGACGGCATCTCCTTTGGAAGTCCTGCATTTTCCTGAATAAATGCCCAGTTTTCATTCAAATTGATTACATTGCGCATATTCCATTCTCCTTTGTTTTTTTACTTTTTTGCATATTTTCGTGGCTTTTTCACATATTTGCTGTATGATTATTGTATGTAAATTTTAAAAAAAATAACAGTGATGATTTTTGTAGTTTTTTGCACAATTTTCAGATAAGAAAAGGAGACACTATGAAGCACGAAGAATTGATTGATTTCACGCAAAAAATACTGGAGACAAATTATCTTCCAGTTTATAAGTTTACACTGCCCTGCGAAAATCTGGAACACCTGGATCATGGACTTCGTTATCACATTCTCGGCGTAAAGAACACTTCCCAGTTTTTTCAGGATCTATTAGAGAAGCTAAAACCAGGAAAAGTGTATTTTAACACGGATCTGTTTCAATGTACGTTTGCCTTCCTGCTGCTTCCGGATGAAAAAACCGTCTTCTACTGCGGGCCTGTTGTATTTGAAAAGATGCAGGGGGAACGCTTTGAAGAGTTATTTTCCAGTCTGCCTTTAAAAGAGACTTATCACGATGCGATTCAAACCTATTATCAAAGACTTCCATTTTTAGGGTCCTATGCACTGTTTGAAAGTTTGTTTTTAGAACTTGGGAAAAAACTTACGGGGACTCCTGCGAAGTCGTTTATTCCAATACTGACTTTTTTGATCATTGGAATAATGCTTATAAGCATTGTCTGCGAGATCAGGAGCATCCCTTTTCGAATATTGATGTGATTGAAAAAAGATATGAATCAGAAAATATGCTGATCAATGCCGTTGCTTCCGGCAGAGAAAGCCAAACGCTGGAATTGATTTCTAAATTTGAGACCTGGCTGCTTCCACAAAGAACAACCAATAATTTAAGAGATATAAAAAATTATACGATTATATTAAATACACTGCTTCGAAAAGCAGCAGAACAAGCCGGCGTGCATCCCATCCACATTGATGCCTACTCCAACTGCAATGTTGTCATGCTCGAAAGCCTGACTTCCCCTCAGCAGTGTCTGCGTGCACAACAGACAATCGCACTTGGATACTGCCGGATTATCAAGGAACAGCAGCATCAGATCCACTCTCCACTGATTCGAAAGGTCGTTGCTTACCTGGAGACCGATCTGTCTGCGGATCTGACACTGAACAATCTGGCAAGCCATCTCGGGGTCAATGCAAGCTATCTGTCTACTTTATTTTCAAAAGAAATGGGAACGTCCCTGACAGACTATGTCAATCACTATCGAATTGAGCATGCACAGACGCTGCTTGCCAATACAGATGTACCGATCAAAGACATTGCTCTTCGCTGCGGAATCGGAGACATTCATTACTTTACACGCCTGTTTAAGAAAATCAGCGGAGTAACCCCAAAAGCATGGAGGGAGTCCACTTCCATCCTGAACAGAGAGGGAAAAAAGAGCTTATAATTTTTTCCTCAAATACACCATGTCCACCAGCTGTTTTCCACACTCTATGATCGGATGATCATAGTTATCCACAAAAAAGCCGGGGATTCGATGCGATTGCGTGAATCCGCACGCTTCATAAAAAGGCAAGGTAGCCGGGCTGTCCCCGGTTCCTGCCTGTAAAATTCTTTTCTTTCCTTTGTATTGATCGCAAAGAAATTCGATCATCCTTCTGCCGTATCCTCTACGCTGCATTGTGAACACACTGCCAAATTTTTTAATTCGAGGATCTCTTCGCTTTCTTCTGTCACAACACAGACTGCTTTTGCCGCACCGCTGTCGTATAAGACGTACATATCGCCTCTTTCCAGATAACGGTCGATCATACTTCCTGTTCATCTCCTAGAAGCAACAGTTCCAGGTAGTCTTTTTTATGGTGTTGGATCCTGCAAATCTCCATGCGCTCCCTAACACTCTGTTCCGAATACTTCGATCTGAGTCAGCGCCGGGAATGGAGACGGATCGTCTGCCTTGATCAGTTCTTTCAGCACAAGCCAGCTGATCGTTTTCTCTTCAAATGAAAACTCCTGTGATACATCTGTCTTTTCCAGATCCAGAACCATGCTGCTTCCATCTGAAAATTCAACCGTTGCTTTTACCCACCAGTTGTCATGTGGGAAATCCGCTCTTGTATGCAGTATGATTCTGTCTGTCTTTATCTCACGTCCAAACTCCAGCTTCATCTGGCATCGTCTCTCTGATTGATTCCCCAGGATGCAAATGGCCATTTTCCATGACTGTGATTTGCCGTCACTCCGTCAATTGCATTCTTTGCTGCGAACACGGCTTCTCCCCTTGTCTCTACATTTGCAGATGCATGTGGATAGCAGTTCACATCTCCGTGCTGGTCATTGACATTTTCCGCCAGATTCCGGTAAATATTCACTTCATATGGCCTTGCTTTGCGCAGAGAAATCAACTGTTTCTCTCCTGTAAATGCCTTTGGTGAAAGATTGAACTTCTTTTCTTCAAACGGAATCTCATAAGTCTGATCGCCTGTCAGATACACCAGTGATTTTCCAAGCACATCATCCACCTGCATCCAGTAATGTCCTGTCTCTCCACCAATTTCAAATATAATGGTGTCGCCCTCCCGATACTCTCTCCTCAACGTCAGGTTCACTTCCTCCTGCCCACTATTTTCTGCAACAATATTTTTTTCTGCATCTGATACTTTGATCTGTATCATTCTATAATATCCTCCTTCTACAGCGTACTGTCTCTCCAACGCACTGCATTTTTATAATTACTTTTTTATTCGAAATACTGTTTTTACTCTCGATCATTTCAATCAGTTTTCGGGAGGCAATCTGACCTTCCTGATAAGCAGGGATCATGATTGCTGAGATTTCCGGTACTGCGATCTTTGTCCATCCGGTCACATCAAATCCGATCAGCCCCAGACGCTCTGGAAACAATGACTGAAAATCCGGAAATAACTTAATCCCAAGATACGCTTTTCGAAGCGCCTCCACATCTGAAGCATACACCAGTGTTTTCTTATACTCACTGATAATCTGTTCCAGATAATCATGAATCTCTTCTCTTGTTGTCTCCGCTTCTATAAAATAGGTCTTAAATGAAACTCCGGCATCGTTTGCCGCATCCTTGAAGCCTCGCAGGTTATCCATTCCGGTATACTCCGATTCATTGGCATCCGAAACAACCAGAAGCTGATCATATCCTCTCTCAATGCATTGACTGATTGCATCATATACGCATTGATAATTGTCTCCCAAAACTCTTACTCCCTGTGAATCATAAGGTGGAATATCCAGATATACGACCTTTTTTATTCTTTTTTTCCAATTCCATTGCCAAAATTCCAAACCTGTATGTTGCCTGTATGATAAAACCGGACACTCCCATTTTCAGCATATGCTCAACATATTCTTTTTCTTTGGCAAATGACATCTCGTTACTTCCCACGATCACCTGATATCCGGCCTCATGTGCTTCTTCTTCAATTCCTTTCAGTGCCTTTGCCGCAAATGGTTTGGACACATCTCCAAGAATCACGCCGATACAGTCATCGCTTGCCTTTACTGTTCTGGTCGCAGCGCTTGGCGTGTAACCGGTCTCTTCAATGACCTGCTGGATCTTTTTCTGTGTCTCATCTGACATTTTATTCGTTTTTCCGTTCAAATAAAAAGAAATCGTTGTCTTCGAAACTCCTACCATTTCTGCAATTTCATTAATGGTCAGTTTTTTCATCTTGTTTCCCACCTTATTTTCGTTCTACGCCCGGAAGCGGAGTACTTCAAACCCTTCTTCTGTTTTCTTCAATATAACTACTTTACCATAAAAGCCACAATTCTGGTATAGGAAAACTTTCCGACCACGGTAATTTTCATGCGTACGCATAATAACCACATAGGACAGTTCACCTGAAATCCACACTTCCTTTGCCACCACAGATGTAGCCACCTGTTTCCCTTCTGCCTGTATGATCACCGTATCTTTTAATTCTGCATTCTCCGGGTGCATCCATGCTGTACATACTCCTTCATTTTCCCAGTTGGTTTTTGCCTGAAAAAACTGTATGCTCCTCATTTTCGTTATAAATTCTGGACAAAATCTCCTGCCTTTGCTCCAAAGGATACTCTGCTCCAAGGATCAGCCTGACATCTTCATTTTCAAGAAGAACTTCCCGCTCTTTTTGTTCCTTTACAATCACCTCCGGTGCCAGATGGAAATACATGGTACTTTCCTGCGTTCCCGCCATACGAAGGTCATCACTGAGCAGCCAGATTCCCTCCGGAAAGATTAGAATCCTTCTGCAGCAGTATGCAGGCTCTTTTTGTTTATTTTGCATCACATACGGCATCTCTGCATAGTGGATCCCCTCAATCGTTTTGCAGTAATTGTTCAGACTGTCTGCAAAATATGCGTAACTCCAGGAACCGTCCGGCACTCCCATCGGACAGCCTTTAATCACAGAAACATTATGTGCCTCCGGAGATTTCAAACGGTTTCTCAGTTCTCCTTCTATATAAGAATATCGGCCGCTGTCTGTCAGAAACGCTTTTCCTTTGTAATAATTACATATATGTGTCAATTCCGAATGTCCATGGGAGCTTCCAAGCGGCCCATTATGAAGATACGTATAGTTGCTGTCTATCTCCCAACCGCTTCTGTAATAAAAGTTTCCGCTGTCTGTATAAAGACCGTTCAATGTTTCCGGCTGTTTTGATTTCAGTTTCAGATACTGCTCTTTCTGCTCCATTCCAAAACACCATATGCTCTCCAGATCCGGCTCCTCATATCCCGCATATTTAAATGCGCTCTCTTCAAACAGCATGGCGCCTCTTGTCATCACATCCCGGATGTCCGTCACATCACTGTCTCCCTGCGCAATCTGAAAATGATCCGGCCCCGCCGCATGCATCACATAATCGTACATTCCATACAGGATTTCCTCAATTCTTTTCGAAGTCTCCACACCCGCTCTTTTTCTGAACACCAGCATTGTCGTTACGGAATTAAGCACTTCAATATGGTACATCATGGACTGCTCCCAATGAGAGCCGTCCCCATAAATCTGAGATTCCAGCTGATAAAGCAGCTCATCCTTTGCCCACTCTGCGATCCGTTTCATCTCTTCCAGACAGAAACATTCTCCAAACCATGCCGCATTCTGCAGAATCGAAGTCGTCTGTAAAACACCCCAGTTGCTCTGCCGGTATTTCGGCACATAGCTTTGATACAGATATAAAAACTGCTGTTCCATACTTTCTAAAATTTCAAACAGTTCCTCTTCTTTGATGTGCTCCTTGGCAAGAAGATGCAGAAGCAATGGTGTCCAGGATGCGCACCGGATTCCGGTGTCGATCGTCCTTGTCATCAGAGAGCCGAATGTTTCCTTCGTGTTTTGCCTTACCCAGTGCAGAATATACTGCTTCATCCCTTCCACATACCGCTCCTGTCCGGTGTACCAGTATGCCATAAGCATTTTTTTCAGATACTCTTGCCTGTTGAGCATATATATCCATTCCGGATCTCCGTTCGGGCAGGCATCCCAGGAAAACGGTGAAACTTCATATACCGTACTGCATGGCTCCATATCCCAACGGTCACAAAAGCAAAATTTTTGTTCCATCAGCCAGTCTGCCTGGCGCAGAATTTCTTCCATTTCTCCTTTGTGTACACTCCGCTTTACTTCTTTTTCATGATATGCTTTTGCATATTCCTTCGCTCTATTTTTTAATTGTTCTATCTGTGAACCCATATCTATATCTCCCGTTTCGTAAAACCAGTTATGGGATGTTTATTTCCGCTAAACATCCCACATCCTCAATACATTTTCTATTTTATCCAAGTATACCGATCACAGAAAGAAGGATTCCCACGATAATCGTAAAGATAACCAGTTTGTATGTACTCCATTTTTTCTTTTTGATCAGATAGAACATCAAGCCGGTATACAATACAGCAAGCATATTAGGAAGCATCGCATCCAACATCTCCTGCAGAGAAATGATTTTCTCTTCTGTCTCCGAAACCTGTGCCACATACTGCAGCTTCGTAAAAATCTTCACAAAATTAACTGCCAGACCGGAGATTACCGTAACACCGATCATTCCTGCGATTGTGGAAATCTGTTCCATATAGCTGCTCAGCTTTTCAATGATACTTGCCCCAAGCTTATGTCCCCAGTTACCCATCAATAATTTGATGATCAGAAGCGTGATATTCATTCCAAGGAAGAAAATCGCCGGTCCCAGGATCAGTCCATCCTGTGCAAGCGACGCACCGATTGTCGCAAACAGCGGTGCCAGACAGAACTGAGACAATGAATCTCCGATTCCTGCCATTGGTCCCATCAATGCCATTTTAATGGATTTTACTTCTTTTGCATTGGCTCCGCCATCAAGCATCGCAAGATGAAGGTTTCCGATGAATGGTACCATACTTGGGTTTGTATTGAAGAATTCCACATTTTCTTTCAGTGCATCTCTTAACTGATCATCATCGTCATAAATCTTGCGCAGTCCCGGATACAGCATGTTGGCATATCCAAGTCCTGATAGTTACTGTAGTTCATACCATTCTGAAGGAAGTATGCTCTCAGCGATGCTCTTGTATAATCTTTTTTCTGTAATTTATTAGATGCCATCTTCAAATTCAACCTCCACTTCTTCTGTTTCTGTACCTGATTTGTTTCCTTTTCCTGTATAGAAATGAACCAAAAGTGCAACTGTTGTTCCAAGGATCGCAACACCGATGATCGGCAGCTTAAAGTATGCGATCGCACAATATCCAAGCAGTACAAATGGGATCAGTTCTTTCTTTGCCATTACATTTAAGATCATGGCAAATCCAATTGCCGGAAGCATTGCTCCTGCTACACTCAGCCCCGTATTCAGCCATGTTGGAATCAGACTGATCACTTTCTCCAGACCTTCTGCACTCATTGCACCTGCAAATCCGATCACAAAGCCAAGCACGAGGAAAACCCAAACGGTGAGATTGCAGCAGAGTCTGAATTTTTTAAACTGTTTATTGTCCAGCGCTTTTGTCGCTGTGGCGCTGACACCTGCCATTGCTGTGTAAACAAGTGTGATCACAAACTGGAATGCAACCGCAAACGGGAACGATAATGCAAGAGCTGTCGCAACATCTACTCCTGCGCCTTTCATTGTGATCGCCATAATACTTCCTATGATTCCAGGCCCCATCGGTTCGGCGGTACACTTCCTCCCTGAGATACTCCGAATCCCATAAATGCCAGCTCTCCGACTGCCCCCATTGCCAGTCCTGTCGGCAGATCTCCTAAAATCAAACCTACTCCGGTAGCCATGATCAGACAACGGTTCGTGTAAATTCCCAAAAGCATACCACTAAGGCAGACACCTGTCCAAAGTCCGATCAAAACGGCCTGTACAATTGTAATTTCCATTTCTCTTCCTCCTTATAGATATTCGTTCCTATAAATATTTTGTAATATCAACATTGGATGCTGTATCCGCACCCGTTGGTGTTGATTTTGTATTGAATGTAACGTTGTATTTCTCTTTCAGAGTTCGGAGCGCATCCCTGTCTTCTTCCCCAAGTGCAATGTATGGGCTGATCTCCTGTTTTCCCGGTGCTCTGTGGATATTTCCCACATTGATCTCTGTCACCGGAACACCTCCCTCTACCAGCTTCAGTGCATCTTCTGCCGACTTACAGATGATGAACATGACCTGTTTCGGAGAAGCCTTATAAATCACATCACAGGTATGCTGAACTGTGAAAAATCTCATTGCAATCGTTTTCGGAATTACTGTTTTCATCAGTGTCTGCTGAATCGGATCATTTGCCGCCTCGTCATTCGCAACGATCACAGTGTTGACTCCTAATGTTTTGATCCAGAGCTGTCCCTGTCCGTGGACAAGACGCTCATCAATACGCAGCGCTGCGATATTTGGTTTGTCTGTCATCTTTCTTTCCTCCCATAAATAAAAATTGGTATTTTACCACCATACCTGCCAGTCTTTCAAAAACCGTACCAGAGCTTCTACATAATAATAGTCTCCCCAGATATTTCCTACATCGATCCCTTTGCCCGAATGCCAGGAATAGACTCCATGTAAAAGAAGAGCCTCTCCCGGTTTATGAGAATGGTTGGCATAATTTTCAATCAGTGAACGCAGGATCGTATGCATCGCATACTTATAAACTTCCTTATCCTCGTCTGTCTCCGGCAGATATTTGCACATCTCCTGCATTCCGCATACTGCGACTGCCGCTGCCGAAGAATCCCTGGACTGTCCGGAACCGTCTCCGAAAATCAAATCCCAGTAGCATACATTATCCTGTGGAAGTCGGTTGAGGAAATAATTTGTCATTCCCTTGAACAGATCAAACGCTTCCCCAATACCAGAATTTCTGTAGTTCAATGCGATTCCGTAGATTCCCCACGCCTGACCTCTTGCCCATGCCGAATCATCAGAATATCCCTGACGTGTGACTCCTTTAACAGGTTCTCCTGTCTCCGGATCAAAATAAAATGTGTGATAAGCGGATGCATCATCCCTCACTACATTGTTACAGGAGGTAATAAAATGTTCTCTTGCCGCCTTTTCATACCGCTCATCCCCTGTCACTCTGCTCTTCCAGTATAACAGTGGAATGTTCAGCATACAGTCAATGATCAGACGGTAGTCCTTCGGATCTCCTACATTTCCCCATGCCTGAATGAAATGTCCGTTTTCCCGGTAACGCTCCATCAGAATATCCGCTGCCTGAAGCGCTGCCTCCTTTCCTTCCTCGGACTGGCAGAGCTGATATGCTGCCACACAGGATGGAGAGTACAGAAATCCAAGATCATGATGGTTCAGATCGATCCGTTTGTCTACACGTTCTTTAAACGATCTTACATCTGCCATTCCACGTTCTTTAAAACATGCTTCCCTGCTCCAGTCGTACATCAGCCAGATTAGTCCTGTCCAGAATCCCGTCGTCCACTCTACATTTTCTGTAATCGGTACATTCCGTCCCGTTCTGATGGAAACGGCTCAGAATTATAGGCTGCTGAAAACGGAAACTTTCCATTCAGATACTCCATGTTTCTTTTTACAGAAGCCTTTGCTTCTTCCAGCGCATATTCTACCTCTTTGCGTGTTAACAGTTTACCGTACAAAAACTCTTCTCGTTTTTTAATCTCTTCAATATTTATCTTCTTAATCATGATTTCCCTCTTTGCGATCAGACACCGTCTTCAAATATCATCTCATCATCATTTCCAAGACTGTCAAAGTCCTCCACACCATCTTTTGCGCTCTGCCTGATAATTTCTGCCAGTTCTTCCAATCCCATCAGCTCTCTGCAAAAGATTGCTTCCACTGCCATAGCCAGGTTCGTTCCTGCCAGCACTTTGATACTTTTTTCACTCTCTGTTTTGATGCCGGATGCCACATTAAACGGGGTTCCTCCCAACAGATCTGTCATGACCAGGATCTCAGAAGTCCCCAGCGCCTCCATCTGCTCTTCTAACTTCTGTTTTAATTCCTGTGAGGACATTCCCTTCACAAAATCTACCGCCTTTATATGCTCAGGATTTCCTGCAATGAGGCTTACTGCGCTCATGATCCCTGTCGGAAAATTTCCATGTCCCGCAACGATAATTCCTATCATTTGCCTTTCTCCTTTTCCTTCCTTTTTCTTCTGTCTTACTCATCTCGCTTTTAGTAACCGGTTAACTATAACTTGATTATAAACCAGTTTTACCTAAAGTCAAATGTTTCTTGTACACTTTTCTTGTTTTTGTAATTTATTAACGAATTATTGATATGTTTTTTGTGTATTATGCATATAAAAGTGGGTTCTGAAACCCACTTCATAAATATTATATATAGTTTACTTTTTACCTCAGTTTACCAAAATGCATTTTTAATTTTAGTAAACCGCATTTTTGTTTACTAATCATTTTCTTTTTTCCGATACTCTCTCGGCGTACACTTATAAAACCGTTTGAATATCTAAAAATCCAACTGTTCCTGCCAAAAGTAATCATACTGCTGGGACAAGACGTGATATTATCAGGCATCATATTGTTGCTATTACCGATTGGAGAAGTAACTGTCTTTTTAGAACTGCTTTTGATCCTGATTCTTATGTTCCTAATGCACGAAAAAATGTTAAAGCAGACTCAAAAATAACAGCCGCAGCTGCCACTTTTCATGGCAGCCACGGCTGTTTTTCTCTCACGATTCTTTTCCCCAAATATGCTCTACGATATCTTCCTGCTTCTTCTCCTGTTCCTGATTCTCCTTTACCGGCTCAACAGGTACCGGCATATTCTCCACTTCCAGACACGCCTGTATCGCTTCATTCAGAGAGAGCATCTTATCATCCAACTCAGACACCATCTGTGCGCACTCCTGAAGCTCACGACTGATATAATCCGGTGCGTCCCCTTCAAACTTATAATAGATCTTGTGCTCAAGACTTGCCCAGAAATCCATCGCAATAGTGCGGATCTGAATCTCTACCTTGGTATCTACCACACTGTCCGACAGAAAGATCGGCACGGAAACCAGCATATGGTAACTCTTATATCCACTCTCTTTCGGGTTTTTGATGTAATCCTTGATTGCCAGCACTTTCAAGTCACTTTGATTTCCGATCATCTCCGCCAGGCGGTAAATATCGGAAGTAAATGAACAGATCAGCCGCACGCTGCAATGTCATTGATATAACGAAGCATATTCTCGATCGAGGTCTCATAGCCATATCGCTTGAGCTTTTTTACAATACTCTCCGGCGTCTTGATCCTTGTCTTGATGTGCTCGATCGGGTTATATTTATGTACATGCTGAAACTCATCATTCAGGATCTCCAGCTTCGTCCCTACCTCTTTCATTGCTGCATTATATAAGAAAATGACGGTCTTCCAACTGTCCACGTCTTCATAATTCTTGATCGCGTCTTCCATCTGGTGTTCTCCTCTCAACTTGGAAAATCTCCCTTCTCACTTAGTCTCTATTAGTATACCATATTTGGCTCTTACTGTCATAAACTTCATGTTTTTTTAAGAAAGAAAACTTTTCCTATCAGAGAATACTAACTTCCGTTTTTTATTTTGTTTCCAGAAGATCCTGGAAGCGCGTCATTGCCTCTACTGTATTCTCGTAAGTACCAAATGAAGTCAGACGGAAATAGCGTTTTCCATTCTCTCCAAATCCGGCTCCGGGCGTTCCGACTACCTGGATCTCATGCAGCAGATAGTCAAAAAACGTCCAGGAATCCATGTCCTTCGGGCATTCAAACCAGACATACGGGGAATGTACCCCTCCATAAAACCGGATGCCAAGATCTGAAAGTGTATCTGTAATGACACGCGCATTCTCCCTGTAGTATTCCAGATTCTCCTGACACTGATGGATACCTTCCTCACTGAACACTGCCGCTGCCGCTTTCTGTACAATATAGGAAGTACCATTGTATTTTGTGCACTGACGTCTGTTCCACATGGCATTCAGTGACATCTCTTCTCCTGCGGACGCTGTAAATACCAGTTCCTGCGGAACGATCGTATATCCACATCTGGTTCCGGTAAATCCCGCTGTTTTGGAAAGTGAACAGAACTCAATCGCGCACTGTTTTGCCCCTTCTACGGCATAGATACTTCTCGGAAGTTCCGGATCAGACACAAACGCCTCATAAGCCGCATCAAAAAGGATCACTGCCTGATTCTTCAGCGCATAATCCACCCACTCTTTTAACTGGCTTTTGTTATAGCATGCGCCGGTCGGATTGTTTGGCGAACAGATATAAATGATATCCGCATGCTGATCCCAGTCCGGCATCGGAAGGAAGTCATTGTCTGCATTTCCCTCAATATACTCCACTTTATTTCCGCACATAACATTGGAGTCCACATAGACAGGATAAACCGGTGTCGGGATCAGGATCACATTGTCGTGTGCAAACAGATCCGTGATATTTCCTGTATCACTCTTTGCCCCGTCTGACACAAATACGGCAGACGCATCGATCTCTACACCACTTCTTTTGTAATAGTCCACAATGGCTTTTCTGATATCTTCATACCCTTGCTCCGGGCCATATCCTTTAAACGTATCCGCAGACATCATCTCTTTTGCCCCTTCAAGAAGTGCCTCTCCGGCACACTGACACAGAGGACGTGTGACATCTCCGATTCCCAGACGTATCACATTTTTTTCCGGATGCTGCTTCGTATACGCAGCAACACGGTGTGCAATCTCCGAAAAAAGATAATTTTCCTGCAGTTTCAAATAATTTTCATTTAAATTCGGCATTCTATTTTCCTCACTATTTTCCAGTTATGTCTCATCAAACAGCAGCGTCAGGATCATCTGTGCTGTCTCCACCATATTGGTTCCATTATCCATACTGCATTTCTGCAGATATTTGTGAGCTTCCTCCTCTGTCAGATAGTTTCTCTCCATCAACAGAAATTTTGCATTACGGATATAATTCTGTTCCTTCTCACTCCGTTTTTTGGGTGTCCGGGTTTTCTTTTTGATCCGCCGCTCCAGCTGACGAAGCACCATATCTGCGGTATTGACCAGATCATAGGCTTTGATCGGCATGGTCAGGGATAAAATCCCTGCACCGACTTGTGCCACCGTCTCCTCGGATCCTAACAGAATGGATTCAAAATCCCGCGGCAGGCAATCTACCAGATCCAGATAATACATATCCGGCATCCGGTACCCGCTGATGACAAGACCATACGAATATTCACCAACCATCTGAAGAGCCGAAGAGGCAGAAGAACACGCAAACACCGTCTGAAATCCGTGTTCAAGCAGTATTTTCTTCACTTTTTTCGCATTCTCAAGCTTTGGTAATACGACAACGATGACTCCCATCTGCGGCCTCCATTGATTTTCTTAAACCAGATACAGATACTGCTCCAGTTCCCACTTTGTTACCTGTTCCAGATAGTTTTTCCATTCTCGGCGTTTCATTTTCTGATATTCCGCAACATAGGATTCTCCAAGCACTTCCCGCACCAACAGATCCTGCCCCATTGCATCCAGTGCCACTCCCAGATTTTCCGGAAGGCTCTGAATTTTTCGTTGCTTTTTCTCCTCATCGGACAGTCTGCAGATATCTTCTGTCAGTTCCTTTGGCGCTTTCTGCTGTTTCCTGATTCCATCCAGTCCTGCTTCCAGACAAAGTGCCAGAAGCAGATATGGATTTGCCGCACAATCCGGACTTCTCAGTTCCAGATCCACGCCTTCTCCTCTGCGTTTTCTGACATGGAGCAGCGCATTTCTCTGTGTTCTGGACCAGGTCACATCGGAAGGTGCCTCAAATCCCGGAACCAGACGCTTATAAGAATTGACCAATGGATTAAACACTGCTGTCATCCCCACAACATGTCCCAGAATTCCCGCCAGAAATGCTTCGCCGTCTGTGCTCAATTCACCGTTTTCACCGGTAAACACATTTCTGCCGTTCTTAAGAAGCCGCATGTGCAGATGCAGACCGGAACCATTTACATCCTGCCGTGGTTTCGGCATAAATGTGGCATGAAGACCGTAGCGCTTTGCAATCGTACGGACTGCCATTTTAAATGTCATCACCTTATCTGCAGTGGAAAGCGCATCTTCAAACGCAAAGTCGATCTCATGCTGTGCCGGCGCAATCTCATGATGAGAAGATGTAATCTGATATCCCATCTCCTCCAGTGTCAGAATAATGTCCCTTCTTGTATTCTCGCCCAGATCGATCGGCGACGTATCCAGATACCCTGCTCTTTCGTGCGAAACGGTAGTCGGCATTCCATCGTCATCTGTATGGAACAGGAAAAATTCACACTCCGGATTCACTTCCAGTGTATAGCCCTGTTTTTCTGCTTTTTCCAGTGCCCGTTTCAGGATCAGCCGCGGGCTCAGTTCGTATTCGCTGCCATCCTCTGTGCATACATCACACAGAAAACGGGCAACTTTTCCATTCTGAGGACGCCATGGCAGTATGGTAAACGTAGAAAAATCCGGCTTGAGATACAACTCTGTCTCCTCTTCTTTTGCAAATCCGTTCAAAGAAGCCAGGTCGATCGTGCAGCGGTCATCCATTGCTTTTCCAGGCAGCTGACCGGAACTGCGACATTTTCAAGGTTCCGAACATATCCGTAAACTGCAGACGGATAAACTCAACGCCTTCTTCCTCCACGATCTGCAGAATTTCTGTTTTTCTATACTTCTCCATAACATCCTCTCCTTGTCTTACACTAT
>ENA-OQCK01000530-OQCK01000530.1-human-gut-metagenome-genome-assembly--contig:-NODE-530-length-19955-cov-2.033085_pt1 | contig 19955 bp, 23 predicted proteins | sample MGYA00242498_ERZ504578 | MGnify/ENA primary metagenome ERZ504578 (study PRJEB26092, sample SAMD00036229) | human gut metagenome | host: Homo sapiens | study: EMG produced TPA metagenomics assembly of...
CCGGTAGTTCTACATGCAGATCCATCAGTATTCCACCTTTCCGATTGGGAAACAGGACCTTCCTTGCAAATGCGATGTACATGTTTTCTTCCAACTTATCCTTTGCCACACACGCCATGCAGGCTCCGATGCCGCATGCCATACGGCTTTCAAAGGACATATAGCCGCGGGTGTAGTGCGCTTCCACTGCTTTCAGCATCGGTCTTGGACCGCAGCTGCAGGTAAACTCTGTCGTGATATTATGCTCCCTGATGGCATCCATCACCGTTCCCTTTGTCCCATAACTTCCATCCATGGTCGCTACTGCAACATGACAGCCCAGCCGCTGAAATTCATTTTCGTAAAATACGCTTTCCTGATCATTGAAGCCAAGCACCACGTTAACAGAGGCATTGATATTGCGGTATTGCTTTGCCAGCTCATACAGCGGCGGCACTCCCACACCGCCACCGATCAGCAGCACCTCATGCTCCTCCTCATGAATCGGATAGCTGCTGCCAAGGGGACCAAACACATCGATGATTCCCTGCGTGCGCAGCGTGGAAAGTTTGGCTGTGCCATCCCCTACCACCTTGTAGATGATGACAAAGCGTGTTTTATCTTCAACAGAACAGATGCTGATGGGACGGCGCAGCATAAACCCCTCCACCGCTACATTTACAAACTGTCCCGGCTTCATATCCTTTGCGATGGATGCCTGTATTTCCATACGGTAGGTATCCTTCGCTATCCTCTTATTACTTAAAATCAGTCCTTTTTCTTCCTGCATCTTATCCCTCCAGTTCATTCATGGAAATGGTGGTAAACGTCTGGGATTCCAGCACACGCAGAATCGCATTGGCGGTATCCAGCGATGTGAAGCAGCTGATATTATTCTCAGCGGCAGCACGGCGGATTTCAAAGCGTCCCGGTTTACCTCACTGGAGATACTCATCGTATTGACACATAGTTGACGCGTCCCTTACGGATGACATCAATCACATTGTTGTCTGTTTCTTCCTTTACCTTGTCTACGGTTTTTACATAGATACCGTTGGAGGAAAGATACTGTGCGTTCCCTTCGTCGCATAAATACCATAGCCGATGGCAGAAAAGCGCTTCGCGATCTTCAGCCCTCCTGCTTGTCATCATCCGCAACCGTAATAAGAACATTGCCGTGCAGCGGAATCTTCACACCACTTGCCAGCAGTGCCTTGTATAATGCCTTTTCCAGCGTTACATCGCCGCCCAGTGCTTCCCCGGTAGATTTCATTTCCGGTCCCAGTGTCGTATCTACACTTCGCAGCTTCGCAAAGGAGAATACCGGGGCCTTGACAAAGACACGCTCCCCTTCCGGATGCACGCCTTCCTCGTAGCCCTGATCCTTTAAAGAATCTCCCAGAACACAGCGTGTTGCCACATAGGACATCCCAACATTCGTAACCTTGCTCAGGAATGGCACGGTACGGGAGCTTCTAGGATTAACCTCCAGAACATACACTCTTTCTTCCCCGCTTTTCTTATCGGTTTCCACGATAAACTGTATATTATACAGACCGATGAAGTGGAATCCCTTACCGATGCGTGTCGCATAATCAATAATGGTATCCTTTACCTTCTGACTTGCCGTCGGAGCGGATAGACACTGATGGAGTCACCGGAATGCACACCGGCACGCTCGATATGCTCCATGATTCCCGGAATGTATACATGCTCTCCATCACAGATTGCATCCACTTCCATTTCCTTACCGATGATATATTTATCTACCAGAATCGGTGCATCATGACTGATTTCCTTCACAGCCGTTGCCATATAGACACGCAGGTCATCATCGTTGTGCACGATTTCCATCGCACGTCCCCCTAATACATAGGATGGGCGCACCAGTACCGGATATCCGATACGGTTTGCGATTTTCACTGCTTCCTCAACCTCCACAGCGGTTTCCCCCTGCGGCTGCGGTATATCCAGCTTATGCAGCATTTCTTCAAACTCGTGACGATCCTCTGCACGGTCGATATCCTCCAGAGAGGTTCCCAGAATTTTCACACCGCGCGCAACCAGCTTATCTGCCAGATTGGTTGCCGTCTGCCGCCGAACTGCACGACAACACCAAGGGGCTGTTCCAGATCGATGACATGCATAACATCTTCAATCGTCAGCGGTTCGAAATACAGCTTATCGGAAATGGAATAGTCGGTTGATACGGTTTCCGGATTATTGTTGATAACAATCGCTTCATAGCCGCGTTCACGAATCGTCTTTACACAGTGTACAGTCGCATAGTCAAACTCCACACCCTGACCGATACGAATCGGACCGGAGCCGAGTACGATAATTTTACGGTTGTCACTGCATACGGATTCGTTTTCATGCTCATAGGTGGAATACAGATACGGTGTATGCGATACATACTCCCCTGCACATGTATCCACATTTTTATAGACCGGCATAATGCCGTTTTGTTTTCTTGTATCGTAGAGAGCAGCTTCCTCTACGTTCCAGCTTCTTGCAATCCAGGAATCCGCAAAGCCCATTTTCTTGGAAGCCTGCAGAACGTTTAGATCCATCGGATGCTGACGGATGACGGTTTCCTGTGCAACGATGTTTTTAAAGCGGTTCAGGAAGTAGCGATCCATCTTCGTTACTGCAAAGATATCCTCGATATCCGCACCCTTTCGAAGCAATGCGGTTATGACATAGATGCGCTCATCATCACACTGTGCCAGCTTCTTCCATAAGGCATCCTCATTCATCGCGTTGATATCCTTTTGTTCCAGGTGATCCGTCTTCATTTCCAGAGAGCGGATAGCCTTTAAAATCGCTTCATCGAAGGTACGTCCTATGGACATAACCTCACCGGTTGCCTTCATCTGTGTACCAGTGTACGATCTGCCTTCGGGAATTTATCAAAGGCAAAGCGCGGGAATTTTGTGACAACATAATCGATGCAAGGCTCCACACAGGCATAGCTGGTTGTTGTGACCGGATTGATAATTTCATCCAGTGTCAGACCGACAGCCACCTTCGCCGCAAGCTTGGCAATCGGATATCCGGTCGCTTGGAGGCAAGGGCAGAGGAGCGTGACACACGCGGATTGACCTCAATGACATAGTAGTTGAAGCTGTTTGGATCCAGTGCGAGCTGCACATTGCAGCCACCGCAGATTTTTAATGCACGAATGATTTTCAATGCAGATGCACGCATAATGCCGCATTCTCTATCCGTCAGCGTCTGCGTTGGCGCAACAACGATGGAATCACCGGTGTGAATACCGACCGGGTCAACATTTTCCATATTGCAGACAACGATTGCATTGTCCGCATTGTCACGCATAACCTCGTATTCAATTTCCTTATAACCGGCGATGCTCTGTTCGATCAGGCACTGGTGAACCGGAGAGATTTTTAAACCGTTATCGCAGATTACCCGCAGCTCTTCCTCACTGTGAGCGAAGCCGCCTCCGGTACCACCCAATGTAAACGCAGGACGTACCACAACCGGATAGCCGTTTTCACATGCGAAAGCCACCGCTTCCTCAATCGTATGAACGATTACACTTTCCGGTACCGGTTCCCCGATTTCATACATCAGCTCTCGGAATTTATCGCGGTCCTCTGCTTTTTCAATGGCATCCAGTGCTGTTCCCAGAATTTCCACGTGATATTCATCCAGAATACCGCTTTCTGCCAGCTCAACAACAAGATTTAAGCCGGTCTGTCCCTCCCAGGCTGCCCAAAATAGCCATCCGGACGCTCCTTATAGATAACACGGCTCGCAAATTCCAGCGTCAGCGGCTCAATATATACACGGTCCGCAATAACAGTATCCGTCATAATCGTTGCCGGATTGGAGTTGATCAGAATAACCTCATAGCCTTCCTCGCGCAAAGAGGTGCAGGCCTGACAGCGGCATAGTCAAACTCCGCTGCCTGTCCAATGACGATCGGACCGGAGCCAATCACCATGATTTTCTTTATATCGTTTCTTTTCGGCATTCTATTCAGCACTCCTTTCCTTCATTACATTGCAGAAATCATCAAATATATAGGTACAGTCATCCGCACCCGGTGCTGCCTCCGGCTCAAAGGAGTAAGAGTACAGCGGATAGGTTTCATGGGTAAAGCCTTCTATGGAGCCATCATTCAGTGCGGTATAGGTGGTGATCAGTCCGGATCCCTTTATGGAGTCCGGTTCCACCTCATAGCCGTGATTCTGTGCAGTAAACTCGATTTTCTGTTTCCTCAGATTGCGCACCGGAGAAGAGTTTCCATGGTGACCAACCTTCATTTTCACAACGTTGCGCCGCATGCAGCCGCAATGACCTCATGTCCCAGACCGATGCCCAGCATCGGCACACTGCCCAGCAGCTCTTACAGGTAGCTACCGTTTCCGGGAATATCTTCCGGTGCTCCCGGTCCGCCGCTGTAGACGATGCCATCCGGATGAATGGCCAGAATATCCTGTGCACTCATATTGTATGGTACGACAATCAGATCACAGCCGCGCATGTTAAACTCGCGGATTACGGCAAACTTTGTTCCGATGTCCACCATAACGACCTTCTGCCCACGGGATGGAATCGGGAACGGCTTCACTGTAGATACTGCCTGTACACCGTCTTTTGGTAACTCACTTTCCCGCAGCTGCTTCACAATCGCCTCCACATCGGCATCCGCATCCGCCATGATTGCCTTGCATGTACCATGATCTCTGATCTTTCTTGTAATTTCACGCGTATCGATATCCGCAATTCCCGGAATGCCCTTCAGCTTCATAAACGCATCGAGTGTCATATCACTGCGGAAGTTGCTCGGTGTTTCACAGTATTCCTTGACAACAAAGCCGAACATCTTCGGTGAAATACTCTCAAAGTCATCACGGTTGATTCCGCAGTTTCCCATGGCAGGATAGGTCATCATGACGATTTGTCCATAATAGGACAGATCGGAGATAATTTCCTGATACCCGCTCATTCCTGTCTGGAAGATCAGCTCTCCCATCTGATACCGTCGCCTCCAAAGGCGATTCCTTCATAAACACTGCCGTCTTCAAGAATCAATAGTCGCTTTTTCATTTCAGCAAACCCTCCCTGTTATCGTATACGCAGATTCCATCCACAAATGTCTTCACCGCAAAGCCGCTGCAGACAATACCGTCAAACGGTGTGTTTTTTCCCATGGAATAGAATCCCTGTTTCTCTATCTTTCGTACGCTGTCCAGATCCATCAGTACAAAATCCGAAGCGTTTCCTTCCTTCAGTTTTCCCCTGCGTTCCATTTGAAAGCGTTTGGCAGGCGCCTCGCTCATCCAGTACACCAGCTGTTCCAGCGTGAAGATGCCCTCCTCCTTCACAAAGCGGGTATACAGCAGTGGAAACGCGGTTTCCAGTGCAACAATACCAAAGGGAGCCTTTTCCATCCCTCTGCTTTTTTCTTCCTCGCTGTGCGGTGCATGATCGTTGGCAATCATATCGATCGTACCATCCAGCAGTCCCTGAATCAGAGCCTGACGGTCCTCCTCGCTGCGCAGTGGCGGGTTCATTTTATGATTGGCATTTTCTACTGCCATTTCATTCAGCAGCAGGTGATGTGCCGTTACCTCACCACTGACATCCAGTCCTTCCTTCTTTGCCCTGCGCAGGGATTCCACACTTTCCTGCGCACTCATATGGCATACATGATAGCGGCAGCCGGTTTCCCTGACAAGTGCCAAATCCCGTTGGAACTGTGCATATTCACAGGCACTGGGAATCCCGGTAAGACCAAGCTGTTTACTGCGGATGCCTTCGTGCATGCAGGCGTTCGGCTTGCGATAGCTCATATCCTCGGTATGGGCAGCGATGATACCGTCAACATCACGGCACTTCTGCATGGCCGCCTTCATCATATCCGCTGTTGCCACACCAACGCCGTCATCACTGAAGGCATGAATCCCCATGCGCTCAGTCCTTCCATATCACTCAGCTTTTGACTCGCCTCCGCCTTTGTGATACAGGCATAGGGAATCACATGCACACGGCTGTCCTGTTTGATTTTCGTCAGATATGTCTTCATCGTTTCCGTATTGTCCGGATACGGGATGATATTGGGCATTGCCATTATGGTGGTAAAGCCGCCATGGGCTGCAGCAGCCGTCCCACTGGCAATTGTTTCCTTATGCGCATAGCCCGGCTCACGCAGATGGGTATGTACATCGATCAGTCCGCTCAGCAGTACACAATTCTCTGCCGGTATTACCTCCTGCGCCAATGCAGGATCGATATGCTTTGCGATTTTCACAATCTGTGTTTCATCAAACAGCACATCCATTGTCTCTGTTTCATTTCCTTTTGTAAGGATGCGGGCCTGCTGAATCAGTTTCATAACTGCACCTCTTTTCTATGTATTTTTATGTAGCTTCTTATTCAAATTCATATCCAGTGCGCGTTTGATCACTGCCTTGCGCACAAGAACTCCATTGCTCATCTGCTTGAAGATGCGGCTGTTTTCCGCCTCCACCAGATCGCTGTCGATTTCCACACCGCGGTTGACCGGTGCCGGATGCATGATGATGGCATGCGGCTGCATCATGGCTGCACGCTGTTTCGTCAGACCGTAGCGCTCCAGATATTCCGCCCTGCTCATCGCCATGGTTTCCTTATGACGCTCATGCTGAATGCGAAGCATCATAACAGCATCCGCCCATTGTACTGCCTCATCCACACGCTTGTAATAGGCATCCTTTGCGACCCATTCATCGGGACCGGAGAAGGCTACCTCTCCCCCCAGCATACCAAGTGCTTCCTTGATGCTGTTTGCAACACGGGAATGTGTAATGTCACCAATGACCGCCACCTTAATTCCCTGAAATGTCTGAAATTCCTGATATATGGTAAGCAGATCCAGCAGACACTGGGTCGGATGATTCCCACAGCCATCACCTGCATTCAGGATTGGAATTCGGATATCTTCCAGCTCTTTGAAGTATTCATTCTGGCTGTGACGGATGACCACGGCATCATAGCCGATGCTTTCAAATGTCTTTACCGTGTCATACAGCTTCTGCCCTTTTCCACGCCTTGCTTCCCTGTGCAGTGAAATTTTCCACACAGGCGCCCAGCTGATGCTCAGCGCTGGCAAATGAGAAATGTGTCCGCGTGCTCGGCTCAAAAAAAGATTAGCAACCAGCGTTTTACGCGGAAATTGCCAATCTGATTGAGAACTGGAAAAAGCAGCAGCATCCTCAAGAATGTGAAAAATCTCTTCACTCGTTAAGTCACAGATTTTCAGTAAACTGTTCTTGTTCATATGCTTTCCTCCTGCCGGTCCTATCATAAAAGGGTCCGTTTTGATACACAAAAGGACCCTTTCTATACACTTCAGGTTTGGTGTTCGCCTTCATAACCTCTCTGGATTATCTTAAAGGACCTTTTATCACTCAATATTTTACCATATATCTGCCGTATTGCAAGATTTTTTTACATGGAGTTCATAAGGATTGGCTTTTCCTGTTCTATATTATATGAAATAAGCGTTTTCAACGAAATAACATGAATATATCAGCTGAGCATTCTTCAATAGAAAACAGCAGTTTCACAGATCCTCATATACCACGGCAGTTGCTTAGCTGGCTTCTCCGCACGATCGTGAATACGTAATCTCTTAGCTGTATAAACAAAAAGAGAAGACGAAGAAAAGCAGACAGTACATTTCCATGACATGCATGTTAAATAATGCTATACTATGCTTGAATAGGAGGTTTTCTTATGGCTTTCTGGTTGTTTATGCTCATCATGAATCTTCTGATCCCCTTTACCATGATAGGATTTGGCTTCTATTTTCAAAAGCATCCCCCAAAGGAAATCAATGAACTTTTCGGATACCGCACATCCCTGTCTATGAAAAATGAAGATACATGGAAAACAGCACATGTACAATTTGGCAGAGTCTGGTTGATCTGGGGTTGGTTCAGTGCTGCGTTTTCTTTTCCTTGTATGCTGTTGCTGTATGGAAAAAGTGATACAGCATGCGGAATCTACGGAGTCATTCTCTGTTTCCTGCAATGTATTGTCCTTCTTTTCACACTGTTTATTGTAGAACGCAGACTGCACAGAATCTTTCATAAGGACGGCACTAGGAAACTAAGATGATGAATTTTAAATCGCATGCAGGAGGAACACAGCCTGTCGTTCACGGAATGTTGTGAATAAGACACATTAAATATAGAAGTAGCTGTTTTTTTAAGAAACGCAGGAACAAAAAGCTTATTTCGGACAACCATACGTTCAAGTAAAGCCCATCATAAATGAATCAGTGCTTTTTCATTACTCACACAGGTACATATAGAAAACCTTTCTTCATAAAAATTCCTATTCCATAGAGTGAAAAAATTCCATACAATGATCATATATAACCAAATGATATGAATAACCACGATAAAATCAGCCCAGGCAGCTATCAGGGCTGTTTTTCATATCTCGTTTGATCTGGTAGCTCCAGCACTTTATGCAGCAGGTGTTCATTTACCGTCATGAACTGCTGTAAGCGATGCTGCAGTGTTTCTTCCTTCAACAGCAGCTGATGCAGAATTTCCTGCCGCAAAATCTCATCCTGAAAATCAAATAGAATCTGACTGGCTCCCCGCACACCTTTTAATCCCGCTTCATCACTTAGCTGTAAACGGGATACAGAAGCAAGAAATACAAGCTGTGCATCCAGACAGTGCTGCATACTTTCACTTACTTCCTGCAATACCAGCTTTGCGGCTTTACTTCTTATATATGGATTTCTCTGCAATACGTTTAATGCATCCATTTTTTTCAAGGTGTTCTTCAGCTCCAGAAGATACAGATGCAAAAGCTGAGCCTGCCGCTTAGCCGTTTCCATGCTGCAGCATCCTTTTTAAGTATATTCTCCACCATGGTGGCATTGCGGTAAATGAGCAGATATTTCTTTTCAATGACATTCTCGCCCTGTGTGAAGCTAAGGGTTACACTTGGAATCTCTTCGATATCAATCCGCATAGAAAGCTTCGTCTGCTCTCTTGGAAGCTCTCTGCCATCCAGAAGGATGCTGTCTTTCTGAATATTGATATGGAAATTACGATCACGCTCCTCCCACAGGCGAAACTGTTCAACAATTTCCGGATACAATCGAACAGGACACTTCAATACGGTATACTGTGAAAAACGCTCTTTCATAATCCGCAGCAGCTTTTCCTGCTGTTTTTGTGCAACTTCGCGCTGCTTTGCCAGCTTACGCTCTACGATTTCCTGTACAGCCTTACGGTCCGGATCCTGCAGCAGGGAAGCCTGATGAATCCGCATGAGATCGGATGCATCTGTCAGGGCATTATGCTCCACTGCCCCTTCTATCGCATAAGCAGTCTTTAAATCATCCAGTGATAAGGTTGCGGATACCAGCACATTCTGATACGTTACCTTTGCTGAAATCTGCTTTTGTAAATCAAGAATTCCTTCAAACAAAGACGGATCGCAATGATGTCGTGCGCATTCCTGCAACAGGGTTCTTCGATCATCCGGTCCAAAGCTATACATACGGCAGGAAGAAGATTCCATATAGGGCTGCAGCCATTGCATAAACTGTTTTAAAACATCCGGAAAGCTGTTTGCATTACGGATATCGCTATCCTTTAAATGTGTCATTTTACGTACCACAGAAGTCAGACGCCGAAAGTTTTTAGGACAGACCAGAGAATAAAAGGTTGCCTCCTGCGCATCCTTTTTCAGAACCGCCCCTAGGGATACTACCATCTGACAGTACTTCCCATTGATTTTTACTGCGTCAAATTCTGCATCAATATATATATGAACCATAACTTTACTACCTCATTTATTTCTAGTATGAACAGCTGCCTTCAATTATGCAATCTGAAAGATATAGAACTTCAGATACGATGTTTCCGGTACGTTCCAGAGGATCGGATGATCGCAGCTCTGCTGTCTTGCCTCAATCTGACGAAGAGATACACCTGCTGCCTGCGCCGCCTCATGCAGCATGCTTTTAAACAGACCCTCATTCATGAAATGAGAACAGGAACAGGTTGCCAGATATCCGCCTCTTGGTAACAGCTTCATAGCAGCAGTATTGATTTCCCGATATCCCTTTACTGCATGGGAAATCGTTTCTCTGGATTTGGTGAAGGCCGGTGGATCCAGAATGATCATATCATATACACGCGGCTGTTTTTTCAAAGCCTTTAAAAGATCAAATACATCCGCTGTTTCAAAGCTCATCCGCTCCTGTAATCCGTTTATATCCGCATGGTGCTGTGCCATATCAATCGCTGTCTGAGAAATATCCACGGCATGTACATGCGCTGCCCCACCCTTTGCGGCATTCAAAGCAAAGCTGCCGGTATGGGTAAAGCAATCCAGAACATGCTTTCCCTTCGCAATGCGTGCAATTGCAGCCCGATTGTATTTCTGATCGAGAAAAATCCGGTTTTCTGACCATTTTCAACATCCACATCATAGGAAATACCATTCTCAACTATGCTGGTAAGACAGCTTTCCGGATGCTTCGGCAAAACGGAATGCGCATACCAGCCTTTTGTCTCCTCAAGGCCCTCCAGCTTACGGATTGCCACATCATTACGCTCATAGATTCCTCTGATAGCTACATGATATTCATCTCTCAAAATCTTCACAAGCATGGGAAACAGCATATCCTTTCGCTGCTCCATACCATAGGAGAGTGTCTGCACGACCAGCAAATCATGAAAACGGTCAACTGTCAGTCCGGGTAAATAATCAGCCTCTCCGAAAATCAGGCGACAGGCATCAAAATCCTCTCCCATAACTGTTGCACGGTAGCTGATTGCATGCTGCAAACGGCGGTAAAAAAAATCCTCATCGAATCTGTCATTGGCATTACGGGATAGCAGGCGGATACGGATTCGTGAATTTCCGTTATACAGTCCGCTTCCCTGATAGCTGCCTTTTTCAGAAAACACATCCACAATATCTCCATTTTGTATATTCGCTTCAAGAGCCAGCACCTCTCCCTCATATACCCAGGGATGACCGCTTCTGTAGCTTCTTAGTTCCTTTTTTTGTTATCGTAACCTGTTTCCATTCACGTGTAGTTTTCATTTTCTTCTTCCATTTCCTATATACGGCGACAGCGCATCATACACTAATTCGCTTATTCATATGGACATATTATAGCAAACGCATACTGATTACGCAAACAGAGCAGTGAATGTCCTACCCCTATCCGCTTTCATTACAGTCACTTGAAACATCAGGAATAACTGGCTGCGTGGTAAATTCTTATGAAAGGGAGCAGATGATGCAAGCAAGGATTCCATCAATCCTTCCGATTTTTTCAAATGGCGAATAAAATCGCAGCATCTGCAGGCATTTCTAAGCTTAATGAACAAGCATTGTGTTCTCCCAGATTAACATTTACTTGCAATTGAAAACAACAGCTTATGTTTGCTATTATTTCTGATGGTAGTAAAAAAGTATACAAGAATGAATATGTATACTTTTTAGCTCAATGCATACGGTTCATTAACTTCTATAATAAACCAAAGAATGTCCCGATACATGCCAGAATGATTAAACATACAAGAATCGTTGTTGTTTTAACGTTTTTCCCCAACAGCCAATACATGATACCAAAAGCTGTAAGCGGAAGAAGACATGGCATTATTTGATCGATATACGTTTGTATTGGTTCTTTTGCGCCTTTTACACCAATTTCAAATGGTATACTGATGCTGACCGTGGATGCTATCATAGCCCCTATAACCATTAAACCAAGGATAGACGCTGCCTTTGTTATATTCTCAATCATACGGCTGTTCTCACTATCACCAAAAAATTTGACACCGTATTTAAAGCCGGCATGCAGGCAATAATAGCGAGCTAGAAAGCCTGGAATATTGATAATCAATAGAAATGCAATCGGACCAATGATACTTCCTTGTTTTGCAAAGGATACTGAAACACCAATCGCAATCGTCAATAAGGTTCCCCAGAAAAAGGCATCGCCAATTCCTGCCATCGGTCCCATTAACGATGTTTTTACTGCGCTTATGCTTGCTGCATCAAAATTTTCATCCTTTGCATTTTCTTCTTCCATAGCGCCTGTAATTCCCATCAGCAAGGTTACAAGATGGGGCGTACATGACATGAATTCCAAGTGTCTGCATAACGCATCTGCCATTTTTTCTTCGTCATTGCCATAAAGTCGCTTTAACACGGGAATCATGGAGTAACAATACATCAAATTCTGTTGACGCTCATAATTCCATGCACTGTCTAATGTACAGGAACGCATAAACACTTTGCGTAAATCACTTTTTGTCAACTTCGCCTCATTAAAATTCGTTGTCATCCACTACTACCTCCCTTTGTTTTTTACTATCATGAAAGAATGTAAGACCGGCAATCACCAAGCCTGCCAGTGCTACACCGAATACAGGCATTTCCATATATGCAGCTAACAGAAATCCAGCTAACAAGTAAGGAGACAATTCTTTTGTAACAATCATCCTTGCCAGCATGGCAAACCCGACAGCTGGCAGAATTCCTGCCGCCACATCCATACCATCAATTATAAATTGCGGAATGACTGACAATACATCCTTAATGACCGGTACCCCTAAATAAAATGCGACACCAACAACTATTGATAGAATTAATTTATTTCCAATACCTGCAAAACGTGCAACCCATTCTACTTTTTTATAATCTCCTTTTTTCGCATATGAATCCGCCATATGTGTAGCCCATGTTAAGATAAACATCATTTGCAAATTATCAAAAAGCAGAACAAGAGTCGCAACCGGCACTGCTAGTGCAACAGCCGCGCCAACTTCCTGCCCCGTAAGAATTACGAAAGATGTCCCAATGATGGCACCAGAAGTGATATCAGGTGGATTGCTGGCACCAATAGGTACAGCCCCCAAGAAAATAAGCTCTAATGTTGCTCCTACCATGATACCGGTTGTCATATCGCCCAATACCAATCCAACAAGTGGTGCAACGATAATCGGGCGGTTGTTCATCGTAGATCCCCAATAACAATGCATATAACCAATAAACGCAACCAAAGTTATCAGCAGAGCTTGTATCAATAAATTATCACTCATATCTTTCTACCTCTTTCCTCTCTATTTCACAAGATCCAAAGCATTTTGCTTTGAATCACTGGGTACCAGACGGATTTCCAATTCAATTCCTTTATCTCCCAGTATCCTCAGTTTCTCTATGTCCTCTTCACTTACAAATACTGCTTTTGATATTTGCTTGCGATTCTCTCTAGCCTTCATACCGCCAATATTTATACTTTTAATAGCAGGAAAACCACTCGCCAATCGGTATGCATCTTCTACACTTTCCACAATAATAAAGAGTTTATACTTATCTGTAACACCACTATTCAATGCCTTTATAGAGTCTTCAATACTTTTCATAACCAGCTTGACACCCGTTGGTTTCGCCATACGCATTGCACTCATTTTCAATTCATCTTTCATTAAATTATCGCTGGCAATTAGAATGCAATCAGATTCCAGAAATTTTGTCCATGAAAACGCAACCTGTCCATGCAGTAAACGATGATCAATTCGCAACAGCTTTATCATATTACTTACCTCTTACTTTCTGAGCAGCCTTCACAATCTCTCTTACATGCTCTTGAGAAACTTCTCCTTCATCCTATAGTTATCTTTGAAATAACTACCGACAATAGCGCCGTCTGCATATGCAAACTGCTTTGCCATATTTTCGGGAGTTACACCTGCGCCCACAATCAACGGGAAGTCTCCAATACCGTTGCGGAATTGTATAATCTTATCGAGTGAGGTTTCCTGTCCTGTGGCATCCTGTGTAACACAGATAGCATCACATCGCTGCATTGCAATCTGCAAATCCTCTTCAATGCTATTTTGTGATAAAACTGGCTGATATTTAAACCGTACACCACCTAACACCATCCCCTGATAGCGTTCACGGTACAGTTTGAAGAAAGCATCCAAGGTTGCTTCATCACGCGGTTTAACATGTCCGACACTGAATCCAACTGTACAAAGCTTGCACCATATTTTTCAGCTAATTCAAACCCCATGGATCTACATTCAGACAATTCACGCCATACGGAATAACAAGGTTTAGCTTTGAGATATAATCAAGCGCCATTTCCATATGCCGATAATTCCCAAAATAATTTTCAACTATAATGCAGTCCACACCATTTTCAGCATAGATTGCAATTTCTTCTTTAAAGCGTCTAACAATATCTTCATCACTTGTCCCTTTCAGATGAAGCATTGCCAATATCGGTTTTTCATTTTTAAATAAATTTAGAAATTTTCTATTCATACTTTCTCCTTTAAAATTCTTCCCTTTCGCATTCTTTTGACTGCTGAGTAAACTGTATACCACTTTTTGCATCATGCAGGATTTGCTCGATATCTGTTTCGTTTAAAGGTGCAGGATGCTCCAAACATACGGAAAGCAGCATGTTTAGATTCATCCCTGAAAATAATCGAACATTATCAAGCTTTGTGCATAAATACATTGCTGTAAAGACACTGGCACCATATAAATCAGTCAAGATTACATATTCTGTATTCATATGTGCGGCAATTTCCTTTTTCAATTTCCTACCGTAGTCCTCTGCAAGACCGCCGGGCTGTAGAGAATAAATCTCAACATCAAATGGAAGCTTTCCAACAATCATTTTTGCTGTATCATATAATCCGCTCGCTAATCCTCCATGTGACGCTAACACAATTTTTCTTTTCATATCCCATCCTCCAGTTGTATTATATTGTATTAACTAATGACATTCTAACACGTCATGTAACCGCTGTCAAGTACTGTATAAAAAAAGGAGGCCGCTATATTTAAAAAATATGATGAAATAATACTATCTGTGATTGCGTTCACACGTAGAATTCATTATAATGAACATAGTGTTAAACGGAATGATAGGATTTATAGGAGGGCCCATGCAGGAAATCAAACAATTAAATGCAATCACACTGCAGGAACAGCTATATAATGAATTAGCTACGCAAATAAAGAGTGGAAGTACAAACCGGGAGATCGCATCCCCCCTGAATTGAAGCTGAGCGAGATATATCGCGTAAGTCGTGTAACTGTACGAAATGCTATACAACAGCTTGTCAACGAGGACCTACTTATCAAAAAGCATGGAAAAGGAACCTATGTGAAAACACAGGTTTACACAGAGGAATTCTTCTCAGGCGGAAGTTTTACAGATACATGCTTGCGAATGAAAGCCAAGCCTTCAACACAGATTATAGAAAGTACCGTATGCCATGATGAAGCTGAAATAAATGCGATTTTTGGTACAACTGCACCGTTGATTCGAATAAAACGCGTACGTCTTGTGGACGATGTGCCATGTATTGTCGAAGTCGATTTTTTTCCCGACTCATTTCAATTCCTATTAAAGAGAAAGCTGGAAAAAAACATCTCTTCTACATCTCGTCACAAAAGAAACTGGCATGCATCCGGCGAAGTTTGAGGATTATTTTAAAATTATATTTGCAACCAAGGAATTTGCAAAGCAATTAAATTGTATTGTGGGAACTCCTCTTTTGGAAGTAACCCAGACAGTCTTAACACCTGATAATTCTATTATCTATGTGAATAAGCAATATATATTAACTACGAAATACATTTATGCGGTTCGTTCATTAAAATAATAGACAGCCTGTTTCATATAGGCTGTCTATGTTTTTATATTTTTTTGCAAATACATCTTTGGCATGAATGCGCCTTTTTCATTAACTTTTATCTAGATTCAAATGACTCTTTGCTAATTTATTACATTATGACAGCTTTTACTTAATATTTGTTATCTATGCTGCACCACTGCAGTAGCACCAGCAAATGGTTATGAAACTGCTTTTATAAAAAAAACAAAGGCCCCAAAATATGAGGCCGTTCAAGCGTTTCTTTAACTGCGATTAAGACGGTTGATATGAATTGTGAGAAATGCCAGTTCTTCATCAGATATTTCTTTTTTATATTTATTTTGAAGAAACATTTTTATTTTATTTGCGATAGCTTCTTCTTTGCATTGATTATGAACTGTTGTATATAGATTATCATTTCCTTCAATCATAGTGTCGGAAAAGAATCGCTCTGCAAAAAAACGAATATGTGTTATAAACCTTGTATAATGTATACTTTTTTTATCAAGAGGCTGCTGTAGAGAATACACAACCAGATTGACAATTTCCCCTATTAGCTTAGCTATTCTGGCACTATCTCTATCTACTTCATCACTGGCTTGGGCATTGACGATATGAAAGGCGATATTAACCGCTTCATCCTCTGGTAAATGTATATGCAATCTTGCATTGATCAGTTTCAAGCACGCAACGCCTACCAGATATTCTCTTTCATAAAAGTTCTTCATTTCCCATAACAATCGATTTGTCAGAACAAGATTTTCCCGATACCGTTCGATTGCAAAATTGAGATGATCTGCCAGAATAAAATATAGGGAATCATTTAATTCTATAGCCAATTCTTTCTTAGCTAAAACAATCACCTCATGTGTCAGCTCAAAGATTTCCGGAGGGATCGAATTCAAAAGCTCTATGATTTGTTTTGATTTGTTATGGGTAACCGGTATAAAAAATTGACAATCCTTCTCATTAACTCTGATTTCCTCATTTGGCTTTTTACCATAGCCAATACCTTTTCCCAGCACGATGAATTCAGCCTGCTTTTCATCCGTTAATAACACCACACTGGAATTCAGAACCTTTTTTATGTGCATTCTCTACTCACCTCAGTCTCTGCCTCTGTTGCCTTAATTATATACATAATGTATGTTTTATTCTACTCAAAATCAATACTATTATTACGAATTACCTTTTGGTACCAGTAAAACGAATCTTTACGATATCGGTCATAGGTTCCCTTGCCGTCATCATCCGCATCCACATAAATAAATCCATAGCGTTTTGACATCTGTTTTGTGGACTCGCTTATCAAATCAATGCATGCCCATGAGGTATATCCCATTAAATCAACACCATCCTCTGCAATAGCATCATACATACACTGAAAGTGTTGACGATAATACTCGATTCGATATGTATCATGGATTTTTCCATTTACCAATGCATCCTTGGCCCCCAATCCGTTTTCGACTATAAACAATGGCTTTCGATATCGATCATATAGCTCTACTAATGAAACCCTCAATCCTATCGGATCGATTTGCCATCCCCACTCACTGGAAGGTAAATAAGGGTTTTTTAAAGCCATAACAGTATTTCCTGCTGTTTTTTCTAAATCATCCTCATCCGCTGCAACACAGCTTGACATATAATAGCTAAAGGAAACAAAATCAACAGGATAATTTTTCATAATCTCATCATCCCCCTCCTGCTTTTCGATATGAATGCCATGATTTTCATAATACTTTAATAAATATGACGGATATTCACCGAATACCTGTGTATCGGAATACGCATAAATATTGCGCATTCTCTTTTGTGATTCCAATATATCCTCCGGTTTACAGGTCATAGGATAGAACGAAAGCTTTGTTATCATACAGCCTACTTTGGCATCGGGAATAATTTCATGACAGATTTTCGTAGCTAATGCGCTTGCGACAAATTGATGATGCATAGCCTGGTAACAGACTTCTTCAAAATTCATACCAGCAAAGCGATCCTTTACCAATCCTCCGGTAGTATAAGGATGACGGATGATACTATCGATTTCATTGAATGTAATCCAATACTTTACTTTATTTTTGTATCGCTCGCAGATTACATTTACATACCTTTCAAAAAAGGAAACCAGCTCTCTTGCATACCAGCCATTGTATTTTAAAACAAGATGTATCGGTGGCTCATAATGTGACATGGTCACAAGGGGCTGTATTCCGTGTGCCAGCAATTCGTCAAACACATCATCATAGAATTTCAATCCTTCTTCATTCGGATATAATTCATCACCATTCGGAAAGATACGGCTCCATGCAATAGACATACGGAATACCTTGAATCCCATCTCGGCCAGCAGCGCTATATCCTGCTTATAGCGATGATAAAAATCACTTCCATGACGTTTAGGATAATTTACCGTATCCTGTAAATTCTCCAAAGCCTTCTCTATATCCCTGGTTGTAACTTCATTCAATTTATGATAGTCTTTCACACTTACATCCCGCTTCATTTTGGCGCAATCAGATACAGATATCCCCTTGCCGCTTCATTATATCCGCCTTCGATTTGATTCGCCGCTGTCGCTCCTCCCCATAGGAACCCTTTTGGAAATTTTCTCATTTTCCTTTCCTCCCTACTGTCAAAATAATTCCGGTTTTTTCTATCGTCGGTATCTCATTCACAAACACCTGATAGTCTGCTGTATTTGTTATAATGATTGGAGTTGTGCAATCAAAACCTGCTTGTTTGATGTTTTCAATATCAAATTTCAGCAAAACATCCCCGCGATGTACTTTATCCCCTGCTTTCACATGACTCTCGAAATATTTCCCCTCCAGCTCTACCGTATTGATTCCTGCATGAAATAGTATTTCTGCTCCATTTTCTGCTTCCATTCCGATTGCATGCTTTGTTTCAAACACCATCTTAACTGTTCCATCACAAGGTGCTTTCAATATTCCGGAGGATGGTATAATTGCAATTCCCTCACCTAAAACCTTTTGGGAAAACATTTCATCATGGACATCAGTTAGTGGAAGGATATCCCCTTCTAAAGGGATGTACAGATTTTCTTTATCACTTTCCTCATGACAGATTTCAAAATCCTTCTTATTTTCATCCTTCCAGAAAATCATCGTTAAGATAAATGACAAAGATAAAGCACCGATCAAACCAATAACAGCAAAGACGATATTCATTCCATTATCCGGATCAACGAACATTGTAATACTAGGCAAGCCTGGACCGACAGCAACAAACGCCTTCAGTCCAACAAGTCCAAGGAATGCCCCGATGACGCCGCTGCTAATCATTATGGATGCCAATACTCTTTGATTTTGAAGCGCTATACCATATAAAGCAGGTTCTGTAATCCCCATCAATGCCGAGATTCCAGCGGATGCAGCAATAGCTTTTTGCTCTTCATTTCTTGATTTTATCGCAACCGCAAAGCATGCGCCAGATTCAGAAATATTGTGTGCCAGAGACGCTGCGTTATATAGTATTTCATAACCGAGTGTCCCTAATGATGAAACTACATAAGGAATCATCGCCTTATGCATACCGGTAGATACCATCAACGGCAGAATACAGGCAACAATAGCTACTGCAAGGAAGCCTAATTTTGCATACAGGAACATAATCACAGATGCAAGACCTTCTCCTACTGTATATCCCAAAGGTCCCAGAATCATCAATGTAACAGGTACAGTGACAGCTAATGCAACCATTGGTACAAAAAATGTACGAATAACTTTAGGTGTTACTTTATTTAACGCCTTTTCCATCATTCCCAGAAACAGGGTACATAGAATCGCCGGAAACACCTGAGAGCTGTAAGCTACATTCTTTAAGCCAATTCCCAGTAAATCAATACCTTCCACAAGCATTGTAGTCATATTAGGAAGTAATAGAACACCTACTGCGGCAATCGCAACCATTTTATTCGTCTTAAGCTTTGCCGCTGTTGTATAAGCAACCATGATCGGCATAAAATAGAAGGTGGCATCACTAATAGAAAGTAAGACCTTATAAATATTATCCTGTGCGCTCAGTATTTCCAAAGTACTCAAAAGCACCAAAATGGATTTTAAAATACCCGCTCCAGCCATCACAGGAATTAAGGGCTGAAATATGCCAATCAGATATTCCAGCAATAGCTCCGTTACTTCTTCTTTCCTTTCGTGCTTATCGATTCATCAATAGTAATCAGCTTCATTATTTCATCATAAACTTCGATAACCGAATTCCCGATCACAACCTGTACCTGTGAAATTGACAATCAGCTTCATCACG
>ENA-OQCK01000531-OQCK01000531.1-human-gut-metagenome-genome-assembly--contig:-NODE-531-length-19900-cov-3.889749_pt1 | contig 19900 bp, 39 predicted proteins | sample MGYA00242498_ERZ504578 | MGnify/ENA primary metagenome ERZ504578 (study PRJEB26092, sample SAMD00036229) | human gut metagenome | host: Homo sapiens | study: EMG produced TPA metagenomics assembly of...
CGATGCCGGGGATGCACATCAGGAACTCGTGGACGCGGATGCGCTTGGCGCGGTCATCATCGAGGGCGTCGGCAAGGGAAAGCTCCCCTTCCTCACGAGGTCCTTGAACTCCATGCGCTCGCGCCGCGCAGCCAAGGAGCGCTCAAGTGCGGCCTTGCGCTTCTCCTCAGTCATCTCGGGCAGGTGGTTGTCGTTCTCCATTTCTATCTCCTTACTCTCCGGTCTTGCCGGTTCGCTTATTCTCAGATGCCGCCTTGCGCAAACGCCAGCGACGGTTCGAGATGGACTTCATCGAGCGCTTGATGATTGGTGAAAGCTCGCTATCGGGAATCCTTTGGATGAGAACCAACTTATCCTCGTCATCCGTCCACCTTCGCCGCTCGTACTTGAAGGCGGTCTGTGCGTAGTAGCGCTTGTGCTCGGCGCGTTTGCGGTCATGCCGCTCCGATGCGCTCAGTCTTTTCCTCACATCGCACCTCCCATTATGTGGCGGCGATGAGGGCGAGCCTCACGCTCTTGAATCCGACATCACCGGTACACACAATCTGAACCGCAATGTCCTTCAAATCGCAACCAGCGTATCGAGCAAGTGCCCGTACCGCGTCGGTCTGCTCCTTGGCGATGTAGCCATGTGACCGAAGAACTCTCCACACGCAAGGACCTCGATTGCCTGTGGGTCGAACTTGTTCTTCGTTCCGGTTTCAGCTGCGCATAGGTGTTCATGTACCCCTGCACCGCATCACGACGCTGACAGGCTTCTACTTCCCGCCAACGTGCCGTCATATCTTCTCCGAACGCACACCCACGCGCCGTCGCCGCAAGGATGTACACATCGCCCGTAGTTGAGAACTTTGATGATGCCTTCATCCAAAACCTCGACGGCCATCTCTACGCCGTCCACTTCTTGACCTCGACCACATCGTAGGTGGCGGCGAAACCGCTGGCCTTCGCACCGAGGGTGAGCGCGTCGCAGACGGCCACCGCCTTGTCGAATGACTCGCACCACGCGACGGCCACGCCGCCGACCACCATCACGACGTAAATCTTGTCGAGCTTCGCATCTGCCGTTGTCGCCATGTCGGCTCCTTTCGCTTCGTCCTTCTTGAACGGTTCCGTGTATGCAGGTTTCTCTTTCGGCTGTTGCGCCTTCGCCTTGGGCCGCACCTTCTCCTTCATCGCCTCCAAGATTCGCGCGTCCATGTCGGCGCACCAATCGGTATAGGCCTGATGGCGTCCTTGTTGGTGGCGCAGTTGAACATGCGGCGGTCCATCTTGCCGTCGGGCATCTGGTACGTGCCCATGTACGTCGCCCCGTGAGTCGGGCCGTAGAGCTTCCCGCGTCCGCCCTGTTGGTTGAATATGGCTTATCCGGCTTCGACATCCGGCTCCTCCTTCACCTCGACGGCGACGCCCTCCTCTGCGGGCACGAGCCACGTGCGCCATTTAGAGGTAAACTTGCCCGCCTCGCCGTAGGTGCGCGGAAATTGCAGACGACGCATATGCGCCCATCGCCGCCACGCGCCACGCCGATGACCGTGCCCAGCCCGAACTTCTGGGAGAGCACCTTGCCGCCGATGCGGTAGCGGTTCCCGTAGGCATCGCGGGGGAGCGCATGGATGTACTTGTATACCCCGGTTCGCTTTCCCATCGCGCACCGCCTACGCGAACTCGGCTTCGAGGAGGCGGTTGATGAGGACGGTCATGTTCTCACCCGTCTCCACCTTGTGATATTGGAGCTTCGTGTGCATGGACTTCGGGATGCGGACGTTGATGCACACCAGCTCATCGACCTCCGGCTGCGCGTGCTGGATGGAGGCCTGCTGGCGCTTGGACTTCTTCGCGGAGGTCATGAAGGCGTTGCTGTTGTTAGACATACTTCTTCTCCTTCTCGTTGATGATGGAATCTGCCAGCTCCTCAAGAGCCGGGATGACGTGGCTGTGCGGGCTGTGCTCTGCGACCGACTTGCCCTCGGCTGCTGCCTGCGAGAGGGCGACCGCGCGGGGCACCTTCGCGATGACCGGCACCTGCTCGGACTCAAGGAACTCCACGAGCTGCTTGTCGAGCTTGCCGAACGCGTAAAAGTTGTTGACCACGAGGCGGATTGCCGCACCCGTGCCGGAGTCCTTGGCGATTTGGTAGGTGCGCATGGTCGGCTCACATCGCGCGTGCTCGGGAGCATGGGGATGAGGATGACATCGGCGGCGCGGCACCAATCGCCCATGCCGTCGTTCAGAACGCCAGCCGTATCGACGATTTGGTAATCGCAGGACTCGGCGTAGTCCGGGTCATCGCAGACCTCGTGGACGGAGCGCCCTGCGGGTCGGTGGAGACGAACGCCACCGTGGAGCCTCGGCGCTCAAGCGCGAACGCCAGCTCGTCGGCGAGGGTGGTCTTGCCGACACCGCCCTTCTGGTTGAGGAACAGAATCGTGAACATATACATCAGTCCTTTCGTGTCTTGATTCATGAGTTGCTTAATCCGCGAGGCCGCGCTTGCGGTACTCGCGGCAGAGGGCGCGGACCGTCACGGCATAGATGGTGAACAGCGCGGTGAACAGGAACGCGACCGCGAGCACTTCGGGTGCGCTCAGGCCGATATAGCAGCCCAAGGCGAGGGAGACGATAGCGCCCATCGGTGCCGCAGCGGCCACCATGATGGCGAGGCCCCCGTCGATGGGGCGAGGGTTCCGGGCCATATGCCCTCCCTTGGACTTCATCCACATCACTCCCCCCACCAGTCATCGGCCCCGTCGGGGTCGGCGGACGACGCGGCCTTGCAGAACGCGAGGGCGAAAAGGAACAGGACGGCGATGACGGCCATCGCCGCCACGGCCCAAACCCAACCGCCCAGACGCCATGCGAGGACGGCGATGGCCGCGAACTCCACGAGGATGGTGGCCGGGACCCCGTATTCCACCATTCCGACCTTGACCTTATCCGAGATAGCCATATGCGGGACCTTTCATAGATGTCAGACTTGGAACGAGATGATGATGAAGATGAGCGCGAGGAGGCCGAAGAGGGAGATTCGCAGCACCCGTGCACGGGTCATCCTCCTCCGCGCGAATATGTAGGCGGCGTCGTGGGCGATGCCGGAGGCCGCGAGCGCGACCGCCAGCATCAGGAAACCCCATCCGACCGCGAATAGGACGGGTCTCACGACCGAACCTAGAACGGGATGTCCTCGTCATAGAGGTCGAGTTCGGGTTCGGGAACCGGGGCGGGTGCCGCGTGGGATGGCTCGTAAGGGGTCGCTGGCGCGTCGCCTGTCTGCTCGCGCTTGCCGCCGCTGAACTCAAGCTGGTCAACGATGACGCTCAGCTCATGGCGCTTCTCATCGTCCTTGACCCACTGCGAGTAGCGCAGCTTGCCGTCGATGGTGACCTTGGTTCCCTTGAGGAGGTACTTGGACAGCTTCTCGGCGCGGGTGCCGAACAGGGAGCACTTGACGAACACGGGGGCATCGACGTACTCGCCCTCGGCGTTCTTGCGCTTCTCGTTGACCGCGACGGTGAACCCGGCGACCGCGAGGCCGCTGGCGGTGGCCCGCATCTCCACGTCGCGCGTCAGATTGCCCTCGATGATGACTCGGTTGATTGCCATTCTGAATCCAATCTACTCGGATATGACTACCTGCCTTTTCGGCACTACCAATATAGCAAACTACAATGCCAGTATAGTTGAAATGTAGTAACCTCCATATCTTCTACACGCGGCCCGTCTCCCCACATGCCAAAAAGGGGAAGGGGCTACCGAATGTCGATAGCCCCTTCGACTCCCTATCGCACGCGCGGGATGTCGACGGTGAGAACGGGGTTCGCCCCTTTGCGGCTGACCTTCGTGATGAAGTAGAATCCCCTTCCGCATATCCGCTCCCTCTTCACAAGGACATCGGAGGGTTTCACGGTCTTCCATCCGTACTCCCCACGGACACTTGTCGAGGAAGGCCTTGGTGGGGTGGAAGGAACAGAGAGATGCTTCGCGCTCCTCATTGCGCGACATCCACCTCTCGCGGCGCTTGGCCTTGGCCTCCTCAAACGAGCAGATGTCCTCGACGTACCAACATCAGCGACCTTGAAGAACACGCGCTCGCTGATGACGTTCTCCGGTACAACCCAATCAAAGGACCTTCGGGGTACGGCACTCGAACAGGATGCACGAATCCATCCCGCGCAGGTTCGCGTAGCGACCACCCTCAGCTACCTCCTTCAACTCGGGGCGGCGGATGCCGACCGCGACGCGCTCGCGGCCACGGGAGAGGAAATGCACGCCCACGACATCGCTGTAACTCGCATTGTCCATCTCAAGGACCCAGCCGTCCTCGATGTAGCGATGCACGATTCCCGTGATGATAGCGTTCAGGTCGTTGCGCTTCATGGTGGGGTTCCTTCCCTCGCGGTTTGCGTTGCCTTAATTATAGCAACCTACAATACTATAAATATGGCAAAGTAGGAACCTACACATATCACACACACCCCCTACATCAATCCCTGACTGGTGAACAGAACCGTTCATATTCCTCCCTGCTTAAAGTGAACGTGGTGCCGAGCCTATTCAGCTCGCCGTACCGACCTTCTCTACTCACGAGCACGCCGTCTTCCCATTCATCTATGACCACAAACTCATTGTCATATTCGGTAATCACTCCAAAGGACAAAGCTGCCCGACTCTTACCGTCTATATCATCCCGAACACATACCACATGTGGCATAGAAGTTCGACAACAGGTTTCCCGAAGGTATCAAACTTCTTGAGCCTCACTCCTGCATAAGTCCGACCACCATCACCGTAAAAGTCGTGCATCGCCCTCAAATCAAGCCTGACCCTCACCACAACATGCTTGGACTCGGTTCTATATAACATATATGTCCTTCCACTCTTCCATGAGGAAAGGGGCACCCTCGCGGATGCCCCTCTTGCCACCTAGTCGAAGACGAAGCGACCACCTTGGACGTGCATCTTCTCGCCATCGAACGTGTAGCGCCAGATGCGCGGGTCCTCTGCACTCGCCTCGTCCCAGTTCTCCATGAACACGAGGACCGAATCGGCCCCGATGACGGGGGCGCAGGCCTCGAAGACGGCACGGCCCATGTCGTCCCTATACGCGGCGATGCCGCTGTCCTCGAAGAAGACGAAATCAATGCCATCCTCGGTCTCGTCCTCCACCGAGAAGCCGAGCCAGTTGAGGATGCCGCGCGGCCCCTCCTTCTCGGCATCGAACCAGAACTCGCCGCTCTGCGACTCCTCGTCGTAATCCCCGGCAAGCGCCTCCCTCATGCCCGCGTCCAGCGCCAGCTCGACGAACCTGCCGTAATCCTTCCTCTTGATGGAGAGGATGCCCTTCAACAGGACCGTCTTGTCCTCCCACTTAATCTTCCTCCACCAGTCGCACTTCGGCTCGAACATGTCGGTTCCTTTCTCTTGGTTGCCTGTGGCTTAATTATAGCAATGTGCCGTACTACCAATATAGCAAACTATAATACTACACGCCCTCTCCACAAAGCCGCCCCGCAGAACATGGTCATAGGGGCTTGCCCCTATCCTTGCCTCCCCCATCCGTCACCCATGCGAACCAGCCGCCATCTCTGCAACATCGCCCTTCTTGTGACCGTCACCCCCTTCCCCTCTCTCCTTGCCTTCCCGCCGCCCCGATTTGCGGCTCCGTGAGAAAAAAACGACCCCACAGAATCGCTCCTGCGGGGTCTTGAATGTCACCCATGTCCCAGATGACCTATGTCGGATGATGCCGCCTAAAATCGGCTCACAGCGCGTCAGGCGGGAAACGAGCAGTTCACGGCATCATGCAGCCGTAGTCTCGTCATCATCGTTCTTGCCGAGTCGATGCGCGAAGGATGTCCGTCTGGTATGTCATCTGCATCATCCTTCCATGTAATCAGGAGTATACCTTATGTGGCGGGCCACGGGGGTGTCGATGCCCCATGACCCGCCGTCATCCTATGAGCGCATCCGCGCTGCGCCTCGCGGTTCCTCTCCATTCCCTTTCGTATCGGTGCGTTGCGGTGCGAATCCACTGCACGTCAGCTCTTGGCACTGCCATCGCCTCTCTCGTCTATTCTTTTCCGCCGCCAGTCGCAGCGTGTCCTTTCCGTCTCACCTCGCGTCGAGGCCCCTCGCACATATCATATCCCTCTCGGTTCAGCGCCCTTCAACACGCTGCTTTTCCTTTCCATCTCGCAGCTTTGCCGGTCTTACCCGTGGTGCCGTATCTGCGTATATGGGTCGCGCGGTCAGTCCTCTTTGGCGACCTCCTCCCACTCGAAGCGGCCCTTGCCACTGTTGCGCCACTGGAACAGACCGCGCAGTGCGCCGTAGTCCAGCCATTCGCGCACGGTCTCCGCGTCCTTGGGGTTCATCACGAGGATGCTGAACTCAAGCACGGTACCGGCTGGGACGGTCTCGGATGCGGCCGAGCGCCACGCGCTCGCCGGAGGCGGAGCTGGCGCGAAGCGGGCGCTCGCAGCGACCGCACTCGGCACCCTCGGGGAGCTGGAACGGGATTCTGCGCTGCTCCACGAACACGGTGCCGTCGATAACCTTCTTGAAGGCCGTCAGCTTGCTCGAACGGGTACCGGGCACGCGGCGCAGGGCCGAGCAGGCGTCCTTGAAGAAGCCCTTGATTTGGTAGTCCCAGCAGAAGGGCACGCCATCCTCCGTGTGGGGGAAGCAGGTGGTCGCGTCCTCCACGGCATCCATGCCCTCGATGACCCCGACCTCCTCAGCGCCGTTCTCCGGCTCGGGGCCTTCGAGGCAATCCAGTTGCCGTAAATCTCGGGGTCGCCGGGGGTCATGCCCAGAGCCTCCTCAAGCAGGGTCAGGCGCACGGCGATTCGCTCACCGATGCCTCAAGGCGGTTCCCGTCCTTCTTCATGATACGTACCATCCTTCCATGGTCCTCGGCACCGTCCCTTCGGTGCGTCTGCTGCCTACAATCATAGCAAACTATAAAACAATAATGATGGAAACATTGAGACGCATAATTCCATCATGACTTGGGAGACCCTACCCCCTCCCCTTATGGCCGAACTTCTCACGCAGGAGCCTCATGCGCCCCGTCAATGCGTTGGCGAAGACCTCCTCGGCAAGGAAGTCGCGGAAGCCACCACCGACACCCGTCACCCGCCTCACGCGGTAGGCTTGACGGACAGGAAGCCCTCGCCGACGGCCACGGCCATATCCAAGGTCGGGTACGCGCCGATGGCGGACCAGCGCCATTGCTCCCCGTCCGGCACCCAGACCTCCAAGCTGTAAACGGTGTCCATGCCATCCACGGCGACCGCCTACTCCCCAATCTCCTCGGCGATTTCACCGGCGATATGCAGAAGCTCGCTTCGGCAGTAATCCATCTTCCGGCGTAGGACTGCATGATGACCGAAAGCTCGGCGTTCAAGAGCGCAAGCTCGTCATAGCAATCCGCCAATGCTCGGTGCGCGTCCGTGCGTCGATTCCGAGGATGTCGCGCAGGCTGTCCATGGAGCGGCTGGGCAGGTCGGGCCACAGCTCCCTCGCCACCTCCAACGTGTCGATGACATAGGGGTAGATGAAGACGCGACCGGATTTGGCGGCTGCGGCCTGCACGAACGGGATGTCGAAGGAGGCGATGTTGTGCCCCGCGAGGGTCGCGTCTTCCCCGATGAAGTCGAGGAACGCGTCAAGCGCATCGCCGATGGCGGGAGCGCCCTTGAGCATATCGTCGGTGATGCCGTTGACGCGCCCCGCAGCCTCGGGCATAGACCCTCAATCGCCACGAGCGTCGAGAACAAGCCCTGCGGCAGGCCGTCCTTCACGCCGATGGCGGCAATCTCGCAAATCTGGTCGCTTTCGGGGTGAAGCCCCGTGGTCTCGATGTCGAACACGACGTAATCGTACTTGGATTCCATGACCTCTCCTCTCGGGTCGAAAAAGGGGCCGCGCCACCTGCGGCACGGCCCCGCAACCATATGAACCGGCCCGCTACTCGCGGACGACCTTCTCCAACATGACGATACCCGGCGCATCCTCGTCATCGCTGACGGGCACGGCGTTGAGATGCACCGAACCATCCTTCACCGCAGCCGAGAAACCGGCGATGGCGAGTTCTTCGATGTCGCCGCGCAAGACATGGGCGGCATCCACCCAGTCCTCACCGCGCACCCACACCGGGAACGGCGTCGGCGTAACCATGAACATGCGCACCTCGCCCTCACCGGGCAGCTCGTCGGAGTCGGTCGTGCCACCGCCCTCCCGATGGAGCGGGCAGTTCTCGCAATCATCGTCACGGAACAGCTCGCAGAACAGTTCCTGATGATGTCGGGGGCACCATCGTCACCGTCATCCTCGCAACGCGTCTCCTCCTCGGCCAAGGCCGCAGCCGCCGCACGGGCGTTCGCAGCCTCCTCGGCGAGCGTGGGGCGGTGGGCATCAGGTTCGCGCAGAGCGTCGTTCTTGACGGTCTCCATCAGCGCGACGGCATCCGCGACCTGCGCGGGGGAGAAGCAGGAGGTGAGGTTCAGCAGGTCATGCCCGCATCCGCACGTCCACTCCTCCTCGTGGCGCACGACCACGGTCCTGCCGCAATCGGGGCACCAGCCCACCATATAAACCACGTTATTGTCAGCCATATGTCAATCCTTTCCCTTGATGCTAGATAACCTCGTCCCTCAGTATACCTTTCGGATTGGGGTAGCAATCGCGCATCGCCCAGCGCTGATACACGTACTCGACGCAATCCCGCATCTCCGGTAGGAGCTGCGCCACCGCCGCCTCCTTGCTTTGAGCGCGGCAAACGGCGGTGTCCATGCCCAGCTTGTGCTTCCGCGTGGGCACCTTGCGCCGCAGCTTGATGAAGAAGTAGTAATCCATGGTGTCGTTCCCTTCCCTTCTCCTAATAGTTCAGATGACGGACGCAGGTGTTCTCATACGCCCGGTTCATCAGCCAATCCGGCACATCCTCACCGAAAGGCTCGTAATAACGCGCGACCTGACCCGGACGCGCCACGAGGACGGTGATGAGCTTGCGCGAATGCGCGTTGAACACGAGGACTATTCCCGTGCTCGTGAGCACATGGACCTCGCAACCGGCGCGGTGCCCGGTGTCCACGAGGCACTGGCGGACGATGTGGCCGAAACCCACCGTCTGGGCGATGCGCATAATGCGCTCATGGCGGTCGCGGTGGAAGTGCCCGCTCTCGCGGAGACGGCCAAGCTCACGGCGGAACGCGTCGAGGTTCCCGCCGACCTTGCGCTCGATGACGTGGAAGTAGCTGCCCATGGCGTGTCCTTTCCGTTGTGCCGCTAGCATCATAGCAAACTACCAACCCACAAATATGGCAAAGTAGGAACCTACATATATCGCACACAACCCTTTTCATGGACACGCGGGAACGATTCGCCCATGCCAAGGAAAAGGGGACACCTCGTGGGTGCCCCCTTCATCGACCAGCTAGGCGATTCCGTATGACTTGCAGAGGTACTGGGCGTATGCCTCGCAGAGAAAAGCCACATGTTCGCTAACACCGTCGTAGTAAGCCTGCTCGCACTCCTCCAACTTCCCCAACTGATACTCGTCAACATACCCATCTTCATCGCCATCGAGAAGCGATTCCCAATCACAGTGGTGGAAGTTCCCCGCCCAACGAAGGACGGCCTCATTCTTATCCATCCCGGGGAAGACATCGCCGCCGAAAGCCACCAACCTGCAAAGCATTATGAACTGCTGGTTCAAATCGAGCTGCGCCACGTCGTCATCGCTGTACGGTGCGCGGTACTCGTGGTAGCCGTTGAAGACGTACTGCTCTATGCCGCCGTTGCAAATCTGGTAGTCCATATTGATGACGGAGCTGAGGGCGCTGACCTCGTGGAACCGGGTCGGCGTGAGCGCGGCCTTGTCGCAGGTGAGCAGCTTGTCAATCCAGTCGGTGCCCTCGTCGGTCTCCATGACGCGGCTATGCGACAGCTTGACCTTCTTGTCCAGACCCTCAAGCTCGATGCCCTTGTACTTCATGGTGGGGTTCCTTCCCTCGTGGTTGCCTGTGGCTTAATTATATCAACCTATCATGCTATCAATGTGGTAAACTACATTCCTACATACCTTCTTCACAAGGTCGCCCCTGCGTGGAACTGGGTCATAGGGGCTTGCCCCTATCCTTGCCCTCCCCCATCCGCCACCCATGCGGACCACCCGCCATCTCTGCACCGCCGCCATCTCTGGAACCGTCAACCCTTTCTCCTCCCTCCTTGCCTTCCCTCCCTCTCCGTCCATGAGAAAAGGGGCCGCGCCGAAGCGCGACCCCTTCCGTGCAAGCTGGTCGCTGCGTCACAACTCGTAGCATATCCAAGCCTATCGTAGCCTATCCCTATCAAGTCTGGTCTTCTCGAAGCGTGGCCGCTCCCTTCCATATCTGTTCGGCACGCATCGGCACCGTTCAGTTCCATCGCATTGCCGGTCTTACCCGAAGTGCCGTATCGGTGGAATCGGAAGATTGGCGGCTAATCGGCTGCGTAGCGCTTCGGGTCGGCCTCCATGAGGGAGACGGTGAGTTCGACACGACGGCCATCGAGGAGGTCGGCGACGTGCTGGCGGATGTCGTGGGCGACCTGGCTGTATATCACGTCGAAAATCGGGAAACCTCCGTATGCCGTCATGCCCTCTGCCGTCTCATCAAGCCAGTCGAGGACCATCTGCCCGCAGAGCGAAAACCCCTCCATCACCGCCGCATCTTCCCCCAACAGCTTCTTCGGGTCGTACACCTCTGGGTTGTAATAACTCATGTCGATTTCCTTCCATCATCATGCAATCCAAGGGGTGCAGCACCCCATAGTTGGGATATGGAGTGCTGCCGGGAAACTGGGTTCGTTCGCAGGTGCTGGTAACGCCTGCGAATAACTGAGAACGAGGTCAGAACTCGTGTCAGCTCCCATACATCCCCGTACCGGCTAACCCCCGTGTGCGAACGGTGAGAGGGGCAATGCCTATGAACACGTTTCTTGAAGTCCTGAATGCCCTCGCCGGTACGGGTACATCATACATCATCGCCGTCTAAGCCAAGAATCTCCCCATCCTCATCCATCGAGCGGTGAGGTTGACCGTCCACGACACCGCCGACCGTCACCCCCTTGTCGAAGAACTCGCCCGTCTCCAACTCGCGCTCCCAGCGCTCGACCATCTCGTCCGTTATTGTTCGACCACCAGCAGCTACCCATGACTTGCCCATCTAAAACCTACCGCCTGTCGTCTAATCCGCCTTGCCTCCGCGCATCGTGCGGACAGCCCTGCGCACCATCGCGCCGAGCTCTTGTCGAGTCTCACGCCAAGGAACGACTCAAGAGAGGCGGTATCCTTGAACACGATGACGCTGTTCACCATCGCCGCATTGAGATATGCCGGAAGTTCGTCATAGATGGCCTTCACCTCGAACTTGAGCGTCCTATCGGCATCAGAGCCATCCGGTTTGTATTCCACCCCTTGATTGTTTGGACGCACCTTGAACTGTGAGGGGTCTACGCGCCATGCCTCAAGCAGCTTCTCCCTCGCCACACGGGCGGTCGCGGTCTCACCGATGAAATCGCGGAACGTCAAGGGCGTGTTCCACGTATCGGACTCGCCAGCTCCTCAAACATCTCCCGCAACGTGACACTCGACAGGTTCAGGAGGTCTGGGAGATAGTCTCGCGACCCGACACGTATCATGTCCTCCATCTCCTCGACCAGCGGTTCCATGCGGGCAAGGTATTCGAGGAAGAAGGCGGTTGTGAGCCTCCCAATCGAATCGCTCAGAGTCTTCTTGCCGACCGTGCCGACCTCGCGGTCGATGCGAACCTCCGTCCGTATGGGAACAGAGCGCTTCGCCAGCTCGGGTTTCAATCCGCCCATCTTGTTCACCGTCAACGTGTAGATGGGGCTGAGGACATCTTCGCGGTTCAACCAAGCCCCGTCGCGCTTTATGATTGCGTCGGCATTCGTCTGGAATCGCTTCCACGGCATATCGTCAATCAGCAATCCCATCTCCGGGCAGAGGCTATTGATTGCTTGATTCCAGTCGGTGTCCACTCCTCGTGTGACACCTTGCCCGTCTGCGGAGAACCGTACATCGCTTGCAGGCACAGCTCCATAAAGGTGGTCTTGCCCGCATTGGAGTCACCGTAAAGAATGCAGTATAGAGGGAACAGCGTGAAGGAATAACCGTGGCGCATCGCGACTTTTCGCACCCTCGTCATGAACGGCGCGGTGAACATGAAGGCGAGCACCTTGAAGAACTGCTGCTTCGTGACCTCGACATCGCCTATGAACGAATCGTACCCGCGCATGATGTCGGAGATGCGGTGCGCATCATCCACCCACGCGCCCTCCGGCTGAACTTCATACGCCTCCCCGTTCAACGTCGCCGCGCCGCTCTCGGTGTCATAATGGAACTTCGGATAGCGACCGCACGCACCTCACGCTCTGCTTTGGCCTCCCTTGCCGCGCGAATGACGCGACGCACCTCATCAGATGATGCGCGACCACCGGTGACCGGCTTGTAGTCCACCTTATGCTCTCGCATCGCGGCATATTGCTCGCGCTCCTCCTCCGTCATGTCCTTCGGGTTGAAGGTGTAGAAGGTCTCAACCTCATCGTCATCCTCCGGCATGTCGCAGAGGTAGACGACCCCCTTCGCCCGCATGACCGGCACCACCTCTAACTCACCTTCGGAGTCCCCGGCGACACTCGCGAAATCGACCATGGCGGCGGGTTCCAACGGCGTCGTGGACGACATTCCCTTCAACGACTCGAAGCGTGCGAGGCGGTTATCAAACATCACGACATCGCCGTCGAAGCAGGTTATCTCCTCGTACTGACCGCCCGTGAAGGCTCGTTTGGAGAGGTTCGCTGAACCCGTGATGATGCGGCAGCGCCCATCGTCGGCAGACAGTATGTACAGCTTCTCATGCGACATCTTGCGCATGTTGAAGTAGATGCGCACGGAGCCGTCCTTGACGCGTTCCACGAGTTGCTTCCGCTTGGAAAGGCGCTTCATCTCCAACTTTTGGTGCATGGCGACATCCACGATGTCGGGTCGCACGGTGTTCATGGAGCCGATGATTATCTCGACATCCTCGAACATGTCGCAACCGTCTCCACGAAGCCTAGCCCATATGAGAACGTGATGACCCTCAGATGGTCGAAGCCACCGAACAGGGCCTTGTAATCCATCCTCCGCTGGTCGATGAATTTCGAGTAGATGACCTCGATACCTCCCTTGGTCTCGTCGGCGAACAGGCTCTCCTGACGCAATTCCATTTCCCCTCCTATGCCTGAACCGTCTCCATCAATGCGTCGATGTAGCCGCGCACGCGCTCCGCCAGATGCACGGGGCACTTGATGTAGACCTTATCCTCGTCTCCCGGTTTCATCGGCTCGGTGCTCTCCGTGGATGCGGCCAGCGCCGCCGTAGGCGCATCCACATCGAACAGAGCGCCTTGAGACGGCTCGTGTACCTCCTCGACCTTGGCGGCGAGGGAGTCGTAGAACTCGATGACCGACTCGTTGGCGTAGAGGCGCTGCCGCTCTATCTTCGGCCACACGGTGAGTCCATCAAAGGTGGTGCAGCGGGACAGGGCGACGTAGAGCATGCCCGCGCCGAACACCTTGGAGTGGACGGCGCAGCGCTCGAAGGTCTGACCCTGCGACTTGTGGATGGTGATGGCGAACGCGAGGCGAAGAGGGATTTGCGTGAATGACCCCACCGTGTCGGTTACTAGCTCCTGCGCGGGGTTGCCGTCATCGCCGATGAAGTCGCGCACGGAGGATTTCAGCACTTTCCACTCCTTCTCGGTCACCTCGACGGGGTACTCGCAGTCATCGAACTCGACTATCACGCTATCCGCCCCGACTTCCGAGATGGTCCCCAGCGAGCCATTCGCAAGACCGTGGTCTGGCATGTTCGCCAGCAGCATCACGCGTGCGCCCTCCACGAGACGGAGCTTATCGTCAGTTGGCTTGTCCGAGGGCTTCACATCTCCGTAGGAGTACGCCGTATACGTCCGCGCCCTCGCGCCCATGCGCTCCAATTCCCCCACGCGCTCGTCATTGATGGTGGATGCCATGCGATTCGTCGCGCACAGCCACAGGTCATCCTCCGGTGCTCGCTTGCGGTCGGAGATGGAACGCTCGTTGAAGTAGCCTATGCAGTCCCTATCGCCGATGCGGGCGCGGTTGAGCTGGCCGATGAACTCGGGGTCGCTCTGGCGCACAACCTCGGTGAGGACGTGCGGTTCAAAATCCATGCCCTTCCACAGCTGCGACTTGAAGGCGTAGCCGTCATCGTTCCCCGGCCACAGCTGCATCAGCACCTTGCGGTCATCATCGGTCACGACCGGCGGGAGCTGGAAGAAATCGCCCACGAGCACGACCTGCTTCCTACCGAGACGCGCTTGGCTGCGAGCACCATGTTCATGACGCGCTCGAACAGGTCGATGCGGCACATGGAAACCTCGTCTATGATGATGACCTCAGCCTTGTTGAGCACCTTGCGCGTGAGCGTCTTCTTGTTCTCGTCGTGCGGGTCGAGCACGCCGAAACCCACCTGCAAGGTGCGGTGGATGGTCGTGCCGTTATGCAAGTTCTGCGCGGCTATCCCCGTCGGGGCCATGGCGAGGTAGGGAACCTCGCGCTCCTCAAGCTCCTCGATGAATGCGTTGAGCACGTAGCTTTTGCCCGTGCCCGCGTTTCCCGATAGGAACACGTTACGGCCAGACAGCAGGGCGTCCATGGCCTCCGCCTGACCGGGCGTGAACGTGCGCTCCTCCTCTTCCATGCGACCCCTTCCAAGTCGAGATGATGCTATATGGATATGATTATATCAGACTATAAAGCAACAATGATGCAAATCCACAATACCATGAGATGCGCACAGAGCGTCATCGGTCGGACTTTCCATCTCGGGCCTGCTCTTCGGAACGACCCGCGCCGTTCAGCTGCTCGGCTGCCCTGCCGCACTCCCTCTGTCGATTTGAGGGTGTATCGCCCGTCACGGTCGCCGACCTCATGGACGGTTCCCTCAAGCTCGCCACGAGAGCCATTCACGATTGTCGGTGCGACCCACTTGATTTCGAGGCCGGTGGGGTTCTCCCTCGGGCCTGTCCAGTACCCGTGCCAATGGCCGCGCCTGACATGGGGTGCCACATGCCGTCCGGTCTTGCCGCCATCCTGACCCTTCGCGTCATGCTCGTAGACACGGCGGACCTCCGCGAGCTGCGGGGCGATGCGGAAACCGACATCATGGACGGTGCAATCGGTCTGACGGCTCTTACGGGACTGGTTCTTCTGGGGCGCGTACACCGTGCGCACATCAGCCTCCTTCGAGGAGATGTACATGAGGGTGCCGAGGAGTTGCCTGATTTCAGAATCATCCGCGAAACGTATTGCGTAGTCACGCCATGCTTCCTTGAGCTGCATCTTCGCTGTGTCAGATAAATCTCTCCGGCTAAAAGTCTCTTGATATTGCGGGGCGTTCTCATCCATGTGCCCCTCATAGACCCTCTCAATATATTCAGCTACCGTCATATCTTGGCGTAAGGTATAGAGACATAATCATCCAGCATCCATCCGATATCAGTCTCCGAGGTCCTTCCACCGCGTTCATCCACCCAATTCGCCGATGTATATAGTATCCCGATGCTCAGTTCCCCATTTTCCACCCAGCAAAAGTATCCCGCTCTCTCACGTTCAAGAGTGCCAAAAGAAGATGGTAATCTCGATGTCCCGCCACGTTGTATGAAAACGCAATCATAGGGGAGCTTTTCAAACACCACCGTCGGCATCTCCACACCGTCATCTGCCGCCAGCTCATTCCATAATGTGCTATCCACCCGGTATACCTGTTTGCTGCTCCCCCATTTCCCCAAGCATTCAACTTCTGCATAGTTCAAATCGTCACGTTTCGCGGCCTTGTCGGCCCACACCTGCGCGGGCACCTTGCTCGCCGGTATCTTCATGTCGGTCTCCTCTCTAACCGTGTATGCCATGCACCCCATTATCCATCGCCCTCCCCGGCGAGTCATATGCGCAGCCGTGAATCGACGGGGAGGGCGATGCTTCTGGGGAGTCCGAGGGGATGAAGTTCCCTCGTCATCCCTGACATGGGCATCTCCAATCATCAAGGCTCGTCAAGGTCATCTGATGATGCGAAGGTCTCGGGAATGCGGTCGTGGTACGCGGCGTGGGCGAGTCCGTATATCCACCCCGGCGCATCGCCGTCCCATGTGCGCGTGATGCGCTCGCAACCGCCTCCTCGCAAAACCCCGTGATTGCCGCCATATCGGCGAGGCGCATCCGGTGGCGAGGAAGGCCACGGTCATGGCGACCGATTCCGCCCGCCTCACGTAGAGCGCACCTAGGTCATCCGCCCCATCATCCATGGGGATGCCGTGCAGACGCAGCACATCCGAGAACACGGACGCGGCGCACCCGCGCCGTCCGACATCATCAGGAAGGCTCCCGCCGTATCGCTTGAGGAACAACCGCAGCCTGCGGGGCGTGAGGGGCTTTTTGTACCAAGGCCCCTCGCAGCCGCTCATGAGCAACGAGGCCTCGTCCCAGAAGGGGCTTTCCACCCCGGCTTGCAGGGCGAGTCGTTCGACCATGAGGTAACAGGCGGCTGTCCCCAAATCGCCTTCGCGCATATCCGGCATATCCCCTCCCCGACCTCTTATCTAGGTGCTATCACATCAAACCACAATACCATCAGGATAGATTAGTATCTATCTATATGAGCCACATGCCAAAGGGCACCCTCTCGGGTGCCCCACGGTGTCACCATCCCGGTTCTCCCGTTCGGCCCTGCGGCGCTCGCGCTCGACGCGACGGCGGGCGAACTCCGCTTGGATGCGGCGGTCTCGAAGCATACCGGCGATGTAGAGCGAGACGGTCGCGATGACGACCGCGATGACACCGATGATGAACTCGATGAGCGCGGCCCTCTCGTCCCCATAGCACCTCATCACCACATCGGCGTCCGCGAACATGAACATCCCGATTGGGATGAAGAGGTACCCCGCCACCGTGAACTTCTCGCTCTTATCCATGTCCCCCATGGTCATCTCCCTCCATCGCGCCTTGCGTTGCCACTATTATAGCAAACCATAAAGCTATAAATGTAGTAAGACAGGCATCCACATATCCATCATAAAGAAGGGCACCCACTCGGATGCCCTCTCTTGGGTATATGCCCTGCCATCTCCTCCCGCCTGCGGGCCTCGATGTCCTCCTCGTTCTCCTTCGCCAAGATTCTCGCCGTCCTCGCATCGAGCATAGGTGTTCCCCTCTCTTCCAGTCCCACACGGGGAAGGGGCACCGCCGAGGTGCCCCCTGATGTTTCCATATCCGGCTACTCGTTGAAACGGCAACGGGAATCTAACCAATCCGCCACCTCATGGAAGCGTCTGCATCCACGTCCCACGGCATGACCACCCAAATCTCGGTGAAGGGGTCGTTAGCCTTCCACTGGTCCACATCCTCCGCGAACACCACATGGAGGTCTGGCCGCTCGGCTCCCAACTCCTCCGCACGTCCGCGAGCCAGCTCGACAAGCTCCGGGTAGCCCATGCCGAGGTCCGCTGCGTAGCTCCCGTCATACATGGCGGAGAGCTGGACGCAGTACCGCCCATCCCACTCGACAAGGTAGCACTCCACCCCGTAGCCGTCCGACCACAAATCGTCCAGCACGCGCCTGAGTTGCACGGGAAGCTCCTCCGGCCCGATGTCGCGCCCATCGGGGGCGGTGAGGTCCGCAGTCGCGCTCGACCAGTAGCGGTGCCCCTCCGGTACTCACCCTTCTTCAACGTGTGCAGCATGTCATTTCCTCTCTTCTCGATTGCCTGTGCCCTAATTATATCAATATGGTATCCTACTAATGTAGCAAACCATATTCCTACATAGTCTTTCCATGAAAAGGGGCACCCTCTCGGATGCCCCTCGAAATCCCCTACTACTGCAACGCGATGCCGCATCCGGTCAACGGCTCGCCCTCGCGATACTGACGGTCAAGCTCCTCAAGCTCAAGCCTCCGCCACTTGCGGGCGTTCTCCGCATCCCCGAGGCATCCCGCATCCTCGTGCTCGCAGATTTCCTCAAGGTAGTAATCCTTCACCTGACGGCACTTCCGCTTGTACTCTTCCTCGCGCTCCATTTCCCTTCTCCCTTCTCTCGGTTGCCTGTGGCTTAATTATATCAATATAGCATTCTACCAATATAGTAAACAATAATACTACATAATCCTTCCATGAAAAAGGGCACCCTCTCGGATGCCCCTCACGTGATTACCAGAAGGCGTAGAACGCGGGAGTTTGCCGAATACCGCCGCTGTAGCTGACATGCATCCTGACCTCGAACCCGCGCTGGCGCAGGATTTCGAGGGCCTTCTCCTTCGCCCCATCCATGCAGTCGCAATAGAAGAGACACGATTCTCTCTCCCCCAGCTCCGCGTCTTGGCGAATCCTGCGCTCGCAGCGCTCAAGCGCTTCCATCACCTTTCCGTCACCGCTCATATCGCGAGCCATATCCGCAGTAAACATATCCGGTTCCTTTCTCTCTTGGTCTTACCGTGCCTTAATTATAGCAACCTATCATACTATCATTGTAGTAAACTACATTCCTACATACCCTCTCCACAATGTCGCCCCCGCAGAACATGGGTCATAGGGGCTTGCCCCTATCCTCGCCCCCTCCCTCTCGTCACCCATGCGGACCAGCCGCCATGTCTGTGGCTTCGCCCTCTCTGGAACCGTCACCCTTACTTCCTCCTCCTTGCCTTCCATCCACACATGAGAAAAGGGGCCGCGCCGAGCGCGACCCCTTCCGTGCGGGCATCTTCATGTATGTCGAAATCCATCCAAGCTTCTCGTTGCACGTCAGCGCTACGCCCTATCACGTCTGGTCTTCTCGAAGCGTGGCCGCGCACTTCCGTCTCAGGTCCAATCTTGGCCGCGATACTCTTTTCCACCGCATCGCCGGTCTTACCCGAGGTGCCGTATCGGTGGGACCCGACTGCGCACGCCTAGTAGGGCATCGCCAAGAGGGGCAGCACCGCGATGTAGCCGATGACCGACAGCGCGATTCGGATGCCGAGGCCGATGAGCGCGAACTTCGTGCAATCGGAGCGGTACGGCGCGTCCATGTTGCACAGGGACGCCAAGATTGCGCATCCCGCACCGCCGAGCAGGCCCGCGAAGAGGTAGCCCGCCTTCTGACCGCCCGTGAGGAACGTCTTGCGCGTCACGAGCACTTGGTCGTTCTGATTCTCCATGATTTGACTCCAATCGGACAAGGGACCGGGGGTGCGCGTCAGCGCCCCGCCGGTCCCCATATGCAACCACCGTCAAGAAAGGAGACGGCCCGTCCATCGTAACACACTCAGCCCCGATATAACGCCTTGTTCTCCTCGTACCATCGACTGGCATCCTCGACGGTGCCCCCGCCCAAATGACCCACGACTTCGGCACCCTCGTATAAGCGGTCGGAGAAGAACGGGCGGCACTCGTCGCAGAAGGAGCGAAGGCCGCGCTCAATCCACGACGGATTGCAGGCGTTCACCCACAGCCCCTCCTCGCCCTCGATTGACACGAGGTAGTCGCGCCCGCCCCCCTCGTACTCGATGATGTCCCCGGCACTGTACATGTCCCTTAAACCCATGGATTGAACTCCTCTCCCGACGCACCCGCCTGTAAACGGCAGATACCGTATATAAAACAATATTGCTAGTATACCACTATACTACAATGATAACAAGGCAACCACCTCTGTCGGTTTTCCACGCTTTCAATGGCCGGATTCCCAACCCGACCCGCAGGCTGTTGAAGGGTGGGAAACGACTCTGGCGTATAATGGAGGCTCATGTCGGCAAATACGACGGAAAGGACCTAACATG
>ENA-OQCK01000533-OQCK01000533.1-human-gut-metagenome-genome-assembly--contig:-NODE-533-length-19842-cov-6.667563_pt1 | contig 19842 bp, 23 predicted proteins | sample MGYA00242498_ERZ504578 | MGnify/ENA primary metagenome ERZ504578 (study PRJEB26092, sample SAMD00036229) | human gut metagenome | host: Homo sapiens | study: EMG produced TPA metagenomics assembly of...
TCCGCCGCCGTATCAACCGGAGCGGGAGCCGCCACACTCTTCCCCGTACAAGAGAAAGCACTCGGAAGGAAAGACGCGGCCGCCAAAGCAGCGACCGATCTTCCTAGAAACTCACGTCTGGACTGACCATTGTTCACATCTTTATTCATAACCATTCAATTTATAAATTAATCTTAACCCTTAGAAGAAAGTCCCTTACAGGCTCCAACCTTTACGATACTCATAGTGGAAATAATCGTTCGCTTCCGAACAATTCGTGATTCTCATATTCTCTGCGTCATATTCCAACGTAAGATCCAACCGTTGCGCGGCGACAGCGATATTCGTCAGCAACATAATCTCCGTCAATTTAGCGGATACCTCAAAATCATTAGCGGCTTTGCGACCTTCCTTTATCGCCTCGATAAAGTCCACATAAATATTACTCGGTCGCTTTAATGTCTTCTCCGGAGCTACGAACCCCGGTCTTTCCGGTATCAGTTGCGGCTCCGCTCCATGGGTACCATGCATGATCAGCCTTTATCGCCTATATAAAGCGCTTCCCTTAACTGGCGGTTCGCTTCCAACTCCGCGGACGAGCCGGTTTTATACCCCCATCACTCCAAGTTACCTTTACCGGAGGCATATTCCCACGAGCCGGGAACTCATACGTCACGCATTCCGATTGTGGCAGATAGTCCTTATTGTAAGGGGTGGAAGTAGCTTGTATTTTTGTGGGCATACCCAAATTAAGCGCCCAAATCGGAGCGTCGAAGGTATGGGCTCCCATATCCCCATAGCGCCTGTACCGTAATCCCATAATCCACGCCAAGCGAAATGAAGCATCTCCGGATTATAAGGTTTATCAGGAGCCGGTCCCAACCACACGTCATAGTTAAGATTAGACGGTATATCCACTCCCGCCGGACGATCAAAATAACCTTGGCGCCACATCGGACGGTTTGTCCACAAATGAACTTCCCTTACGTCTCCGATCACGCCACCTTGGATCCATTCGACCGTCTGCATAGTTCCTTCAATATTATGCCCTTGGTTACCCATCTGGGTAACAACACCGGTTTGCTTTGCCAGATCCCTCAAAAAGCGAGTCTCATAAATCGTCTTAGCCATCGGCTTCTCTACAAATACATGCTTACCAGCTTTCATCGCATAAGCGGCAATAACCGCATGGGTGTGGTCCGGAGTACCGATCAATACCGCATCGATCTCTTTCTCCTTGTCGATCATTTCCCGGAAATCGGTATACTTTTTCGCTTTCGGGTATCCCGCTAAGATATGTCCGGAGTAATCGTGGTCTACATCACATAGCGCATAAATATTCGCATGCTTAAACGATTGTTTCTCCGCATCTCCCATTTGCACAGGATTATCCGACGCTCTTCGTTCCCGTCTGGGTGGCTGGATGCCGCATAAGGTTGCATCAGCATACCGCCTCCACCAAAAGGTCTCCTTTTAATAGGTACATCCGGAGTAGCGATATTCTGTATATCGCCACCACCTTGGCTACCCACACCGATACCGGCCAAATTGACCATATCGCTAGGTGCCGTATAGCCCGGTCCACCCAAAACGGAACGAGGTACGATTGTAAACGCCGCTGCTGCAGCTACTGTACCTAAGAACTCCCTACGTGTGAAGTTCACCGAATTCTTGTCAGACATAGTGTTACTCATAGTATTAAATTTAAAAGTCGAAAAAAAGAATATATATAGTAAAACACAACTTCGCTTCCTCGTGCGAAACAACGAGAGCGAATATAGGGAGGAGCAGTAAACCATGAGTAACGAACGCTAAACAAGGCATTAACAAGGGGCTAATTCAAGGCTAATTTTATATCCGGTCAAAGCATAATTCACACAGAAACAGTGATATAAACAAATCAAGAAATATTTCAAGAAAACTTCGATAAACTAGAGGCATAGTACCTGCCTCCCTATCAGAAAGGGTCGCTATCAGTGGGGCGCACGCATTTGCCACCATGCTGGCAGAGGCGTGCCACAACGATGGCACAGTTCTGCCAATGGAAAGACACGACATGATACTTAACGGGGAGATTGCTGACCCATCAGCGGAGACAGTACGAATTGCTCGAAAGAAGAGGGGAAAGCCTCGCCATACATCTCTTGGTACAAGGCGCGAAAGCGGTCGTACGCATAGCGGGCCGATTTGAAATTGTTCTGGGAAATCAAGGTCTTGATCTTATAGAGCAAAGCCTCCTCGTTGCAAGGATCGTTCAGAAGGATCTGATCGGCTATCTGGATCACCCGATCCGCCTCCTCCTCGATCGAGTACGTGTCGATAAAGCGAGACAGGACATCCACCGTACTATTACAGATATAACTCTTAAAATCATCCATCCAATCGAACGATTCCCCCTTGAACACCTCACCTTTGCTGATAATATCATAGAAACATTCAAAGTCCGGCTGGGTTCGCACCCGCTTATCTTTCAGCAAGTCCAAGCAAACCAAATAATCGCAATAGACATCTTCCGAAAGCTGGAGAATATATCGATTCGCGTTGAATAGGATCTCTATCGTATCAATACGTTCCAATATCTTCCGGAGTTTCAATATAGATACGCTTCGAAGGCTCTTCGTGCTTTTCGAGGGGTTGTCATTCCCCCAAATCATCCGTGTCAAGTCCTTGCTCGATATCCCGAAACCTCCACGGGAAGAGTGAAGCATAATCAAGATAAACAGCTGTTTTAATTTTGGGGTAAATAGAGAGGTTATATCATTTCCATCCCGGTCCAACACATAGAACTCTCCAAACAATCGGATATAATTGCGCAGAACCGGAACCTCCTCAATCTCCTCCGGCATCTCTCGCGAAGAACGATCCGGCTCCTCGATTCCTTCCTCGATTCCCTCCTCCGCGACCGTTCCCGCATCAGCCTCATCCTGCCTTGGCTTTTCTTTCACCTTCCGATAGCTAGATAAGCTATCGAGACCAAAGCCATCAAAATCAACCCAATTCCAAGGACATCCAACCAAGTAATCGCATTCGATATATGTAAATCTAATAACTGGTTGCTCAATCCCAATATCTCCTTATCGCTCAACACACGAGACCAAATACAAAGATTATCCAGCACACCCACGAAGTTCGAGGACTGGCTGAAATTCACGAAACCGACATATAAGCTATCACTACCCAGATAAGCCGGACGATCAAAAGAGATCGCATCCAGTTTTCCATTTACAAATATAGCCTGCTCCCCATTCCGCTTATTATACCGCCATACGACATTATACCATTTGCCCGGCTCGATCTCCGTGTTACCAACCAGATCGTTGTTAAAGAATCCCATATACGGTTTCCGATTCCGTATCAACAGATGCAACGCTTGTTGATAAGTACTGTTCTTAGCTCCCAGAATACAATAATCCTCCTTCTCCGGCAGGTACTTAGGTATTTTCAACCAAACGCCGACAGTGAAATCATGATCCCGCATATGAAGTTCCGAAGCGGTCGGTAAATCCACACGGGCCTGATTCTCCAAGGAAGCAACCTGTCCCCGTATAGGGTCCTGAATAAACTCGACATTCCTAGATACCGTGAGATTATGATTGGACGAACCATCTTTCTCATCGCCCTCAAACGGTAAATAAATCTCTATATCCTCGTCAATCCGCAAAGGCCTGGCCTTAAAATCGCCGGCGAAAGCCTTCCTTTGGGTACCGGAGACATAAACCGTAGCCGGCTCTATCCGATAGCCCGGAGAGATCGGGGAGAGCATCAACTCGGCCCCGGGCTCTAGTGGAAAGCAATATTTACCCGTCGTATAATTAGACATCCCATCCCAATTCACGTAGTTAAGCAGCTCATTGTTATTCGTAACTGCGCCGTAGATGATATCGAAATTCCGAAAAGTAACCAACGAGACATCCAACCACGCGTAATACTTATCTACCAAGATAAAATTGGGAACCCTTCCATCCCGGATCCACGCTCTTTTAAACGATTCAATTAAATAGGGCGTCTGCCGGGCTAAAGCCGAGATATCATTGCTATTCCCCCGGGAAGTCTCCAAGAACTTATATCCGGTAAATAAAGACAAATTCTTTTTCAGCCGCTCATCAAAACTCTCAACCCCTTCCGGTTGGTTGCCCCAATCAGCGTCCGTATGCTCCACGAAATCCCTCATATTATGCAACCATGAAGGACTGTTCAAATGTTTCTGAACCTCGAAAACGACCAGTCGCTTTCCGGAACTCAACATATCCTTCAGGGATGGCCATCCGTTTTTCGTATCATACTCAAGTACATACTCCATCAAGCCTATTTCCTTAAAAGAGGATTCCAGCTCCGTCTCTACATAGAAATCAAGGAAAAGCGTCATAACCTTAGTGGAGTCCGCATCCAAGGCCGTCTTAATGGCTTCCAATGACTCACTAAAAGGGGTAAACGTACCATCAGGTTTCCTTAGTAGCAATACATTTGTCTCCGTATCCCGCTTCAAATAGAAATAAAAGCCTTCGATCTGCTTCCGCAGCAACTCGTCCAAAGAAAGTTTTTCCGGGGAATTGGAGGATAGACAAGAATAATTAGATAGGATATAGACGCTCTCGTTATATAAAAGACCAGCCTCTACATCCTCTTGACGTTGAGAAACCAGACGTTGTGCCGAAAGTAATTCCGGCAGGGTGATTATTAGGCTAACAATTAAACATATATAACGAATCCACGCTATCATCGTATACAATATCTTAATTATAAGATCATCCAAAAATAAGGCTTTAATATGACATGACAATGTTTTTCAGTCAGAAATGCGTCCATTTCGATAATCCGCGGGCGAGATTCCCGATTTCCGTTTAAAGAACTTACCAAAAGAAGACTGATCCGAAAAATTCAAGGAACTAGCGATCTCTTGGATCGATAATTTAGAGTGAGTCAATAAAGTACGGGCCTCACTATAGAGCATCTCAAAGATAAAATCGGCGACACTCTGACCGGTGACACGTTTCACGATCAACGTTAAGTAATGAGCGGACAGATTTAACCGGGACGCATAGAATTCTACCTTATGCTCTTCCCTATAATTGGAGGCAAGCAACTCGATAAAAGATTTGATGATACTTTCGTAACGAGTCAGGTTCCCTTCCTCCACGAACACTTCCGATCGTTCGATGATATCACTCAAATCCAGATAAAAAGTAAATAAGCTATTCAATATCGTTTCCTTATAATACAGATGATTCACCTCGTCGATCCGCTTGTTCACCGTAAGTATCCTCTCACAAAGCAACATGACGTGCGCATGACTCAACGATATAAGCGGCATATTATACAAGCGAACCCCATATTTTACCCTCCGGTAAATCATATCCGTAGAATCCATATCTTGAATAAAATCCTTACTCACGAATAGACATAAGCATTTAAAGTCCGGGCTACATTTCTGAAAATGGAAAAGATGGGAAGAGGATAGGACAAGCAACGTATCGGGACGAATCGAGTACGCCTTATAATTAATATACACCGTAGCATTTCCGGATAAAACCAAAACAGTGATAAGAGCATCCAGATAGAGCGCAGTGGAGAAATGGGTAACCGCATCCTCATAATTAACGGTCACGCAACTGATCTTCTTCCTCATATCGTTCTTTCCACCGCTAACCAACGGCAACTCACTGATGTTTTTTATATAGATCTCAGCTTTCATGATACCATGTTCCGATTATATACAAAGATAACCAAAGCTTTCAGCATGTCCAAATAAAACCATTTTTATGTAATTTGGGATTTCTCCCTAAACTAAAATTTAGCCGAAATTTGCAACCGCTTTTCAAGGTTCCGCAATAATCGTAAATAACAGATATATGACAAAATTCAAAGGACTATTTATCTTATTCCTATTCTTAAACAACACCTCTCTTGTGTCCGCTCAAAACACATCGGCTTTACAATTGAGTATCGAGGATATGTTTGAGTTAGCGGATTCCGCCAGCCGGAGCATCCGGACGTTCCATATAGCGGAACAAGAGGCGGAACAGGCGGTAAAAGTGGCCAAAAACGCATTATTGCCCTCCATTGACGTCTCTTTATCCGCCAGTTATCTAGGCGACGCTTGGCTGTCGGACCGGGATTTCTCAAACGGCGAGAATGCCCCGATGCCGCATTTCGGAAATAATTTCGCGATAGAGGCATCGCAAGTATTTATACAGGCGGAGCCATCACGAATCGCATCGCAGTCGCTAAACTACAGCAGCAATTAGCTCAGCTGGATAAAGAAAAGAACAAGCAGGATATACGTTTCTTATTGGTAGGCAATTATCTGGAGATGTACAAACTAAGAAATCAAACGGAAGTTTATCGGAAGAATATAGAGCAGACCCGGAAACTGGTAGCGGACATCCACGCAAAACAAAGTCAGGGATTAGCGTTGAAAAATGATATCACTCGCTATGAGCTTCAATTAAAATCCTTGGAACTAGCCCTAACACAGATACAAAACAGTATCATTATCCTAAACGACCAACTGATAACCGTGCTAGGTTTACCCGGGGAAACAGTGATAGAAGTGGATTCAACCGCCCACGCCATCCTTCCGGTTATCTCCAACGAGACCGAATGGCAGGAAACCGCCGCCACGCTATCCCCCGTTTTGCGGCAGGCAAAACTAAATATCAAACAATCCCGGCATAATGAGAAGATAGCGAAAGCCGAGCGTCTCCCCTCTATCGCCTTAATAGCCGGCGATCGTCTGGACGGCCCCATCACGATCGAGGTTCCACCGATCAACAAGAACCTTAACTATTGGTATGTAGGAGTAGGCGTAAAATTCGATATCTCCTCCACGTTCAAGTCCGGCAAAAAGATCCGTCTAGCGAAACTATCCACCCGGAAAGCGATAGAGAATGATCTGCTGGCACAAGAGAACATCCGCACCGGGATAAAAGAGGCCTATATCCGCTTCCAAGAGGCTTTTACGGTTTATGAGACCCAATTGAAAAGCCAAGAGCTAGCCACCCAGAACTACGAGGTAGTCAATAACCGTTACCTCAACGATCTGGCCTTGATAACCGATATGCTAGACGCCAGTAATTCCAAGTTGAGCGCTGAATTACAAACCGTCAACGCACGTATCAACATCTTATTCAATTACTACAGGCTCAAAAAAGCGACAGGAAACTTATAAATCATTATTCACAAATCATAATTCTAGAAGACAATGAAACGTAGAACCCAAAAGATAACTTATAATATCGTAGTCGGAGTATTAATCGCCTGTGGAATCGCATGGGTATCCGCCAAGTTCATTCATCTGGGCAAGGTGGAATATACGGATAACGCACAAGTCAAGCAACTCATCGTGCCCGTCAACTCCCGGGTACAAGGCTTTATCCAGAAAATCTATTTCGATGAATACCAAAAGGTACGTAAAGGCGATACACTTGCCATTATCGAGGATGCGGAGTTCCGCTTACGGTTCGCCCAAGCGGAAGCCGATTACCAGAACGCATTATCCGGGAAAACGGTAATGACCTCAACGATCCATACGACCCAGAATAACATCTCGGTATCGGATGCCGGCATCCAAGAGGCTAAGATTCGCTTGGATAACGCGGAACGGGAATACAAACGATACAAGAATCTGCTGGAGCAAGACGCCGTCACCAAACAGCAATATGACGCAATCCATACAAATTACGAGGCATCCAAGGCCCGTTATGAGTTATTGCTCCGCCAGAAACAATCCACCGCTCTCGTGAAACAAGAGCAAACACAACGTCTGGCTCAAAACGACGCAGGTATTAAACTTGCGGAAGCCGAATTGGAAATAGCCCGTCTTAACTTATCCTATACGGTAATCGTCGCTCCTTGCGACGGAACGACCGGTCGTAAAGAGATACAGGAAGGTCAATTGATACAACCGGGACAAACCGTCGTAGATTTGGTAGACCTAAATAGCAAATGGATCATGGCGAATTACAAAGAGACACAAACAGCGAATATACGGGAAGGACAACCCGTAGAAATAGAGGTGGATGCCATACCGGGAATCGTATTCAAGGGACAAGTAAAATCGATCTCTCAAGCCACGGGTGCCAGCTTCTCCTTGTTCCCGCAAGATAATTCCGCCGGTAATTTCGTGAAGATCGAGCAACGCATCCCTATCCGCATCGAGTTCTCCGAGGAGAATAAACCGGAGGACATGGAACGCTTACGTGCGGGTATGAATGTAGAATGTTTGGTAAATTATTAATCCTATGCATGAGATAGCTCCTTTCGCCATACCGGCGATGCGTGACTTTGTACCCCAAAAACTACGACCTTGGATTATCATAGCGTTTGTCTTGGTATTCCAGTTCTCCGGGGGTGTCTATCTGGCGGCGGTCAGCGAGATGGTAGGTTCCACGGCTTTGATGCAGGAGGATATCATGATGGCAGGGTATGCGTCGATGGTGGGAATGGGATTGACATTCGCCATTATGTTCCGGCTTAAATTCCGTTTCCCGACAAAAGTCACATTCTTCGTTTGCGGTATCGCCATCATCCTCGCCAACTTGATTTGCATGTATACCCAAAGTATACCGGTACTGGTAGCCACTTGTTTTTTTGCCGGCATCTTCCGGATGTGGGCTACCTTCGAATGTAATTCTACGATCCAGCTATGCTTACGCCAACCCGGGATCTATCGATCTTTTTCAGTTACATCTACTTATTGGTACAGGGATGCATCCAATTATCCGGCTTGATTACCATATACACGGCGTTCTGGAGTAAATGGGAATATATGCATTGGCTGGTCATCGGCTTGATCGGGCTTGTCATGCTAGCTTCCGTTATCTTATTCCGCAATTACCGCTCTATGCCCAAGCTCCCGTTATACGGTATCGATTGGTTAGGTGCGGCGATGTGGGGCTCCACCTTATTATGCGTCATTTTCGTTTGTGTATATGGTGAGCATTACGATTGGTTCGACTCCACGCCGATCCGCATGGCTTCTATCGCCGCACTCGTGATTTTAGCCCTTAATCTATGGCGTGCCTCATTTATACGGCATCCGTTTATAGCGATACAGACTTGGAGATACAAGGCTGTATACATCACGTTCTTACTTTATATCGTAGTAGATACCTTATTAGCCCCCTCCCATTTATTCGAGCATATTTATATGGAAACGATACTGGGTTATGATTCCACAAACTTGATATCGCTCAATTGGGTCGCATTATCTGGGATTATTCTGGGAAGCGTATTTACCTATTATGTATTCGCTCTTCGTAAATGGAAGTACAAGACCATGACAGTCATCGCTTTCAGCGCTATTACCGGATACTTGATGTATTTCTATTTCCGCATTGATTACGATTTACCAAAGAGGCCTTGGCCCTTCCTATATTCTTGAGGAGTTTCGGGTATGTTATCATCGCTATTTGTTTCCTTACGGCGCTAAGCCGTATACCTTTCCAGCATTTCTTTGAGGCGGTATCCGTACAGGCTTTTGTTAGCGCGGGATTTGGGAGCGTATTAGGCACGGCGATTCTGGGACGGGCCTTAAATGTCGTGATGAAGAAAAATGCCATGTTGCTTAGCGCCAATCTCGATCATGTGAACCCGGTTATCGGCTACATCCCTCAAGGTGCGCTTTACGGGGCATTGCAACAGCAAGCTTTAATAGTTACCATGAAAGAGTTATATGGATGGCTTACGATTATCGGGCTTTCTTGCCTTTTACTTTTTATGATAAAAGAGAGCGATATCCGTCCGAGATACGCATGGCATCCCCGTTACAGGATGATCCGTCGTTACATCAAACATGAGTTACGGGCAAGGATGAGATTCAGAAATAGCGCATAGACCTATTTATATACGAATGAGAGGCGGGAGAATATCTCGCCTCTTTCTGTAAATATTATTATCTTCGCATCAAAATAAAGCGAAGTCATATGGACCTACTAGAAATAATGCGAAAGCAAGATCCTCTCTATCCTGCCTTTGAACAAGTATATGCAACAAGCTTCCCCCTATTTGAGCAACGAACAGAGCAGCAACAAGAACAGGCCTTCCAGTCTCCTAACTATCATCTAGAGGTTTATCTGAAAGATAACCTCTTTATTGGCTTTATCTCATACTGGATTTTAGCACCTATGTATATATCGAACATTTCGCCATTCATGAGAACTTCAGAGGACAAGGATATGGCAGCTTATTACTGGAGGATTTTAATAAACGCCTGAATAAGATCATTTTATTAGAGATCGATCCTATCATGGACGAGGTATCAGCTAACCGGTTAAAGTTCTACAAGAAATGTGGTTTCTTTGAAAACAGTTACGACCACCTCCATCCTCCTTATAGAAACGCCTATCAAGGACATGCGTTAATCATCCTGACAACAGAGAGGCCAATTACTGAAGATGAGTATATCCAATTCTGTTCCGACTTGCGGAATATCGTCATGGCAAATTAAGATATAAATATCAAAGCCCCGATCGTTTCTTCGATCAGGACTTTATTTAATATCACCAGAAGCCGGAAACAGGAACTAAGGAGGACAACACCCTTCTTTTCGTAAATTTTCGCATACATCCCGAATAACCGCATATGGCTTTTTATCATAGCCACTGTCAAAAAACTTTTCCATGGCTTCGACTGTATCCAGATAAAGCCATGCTCCTTTCTTCAAGCAAATCAATCTTACGAAACGTGCCTCTATCAGTTTCTCTAACTTCATATAGGCTAAAGTATCATAAAAATATTTCACCAAACGTCTCGCCTCGTCATACTCAAAGGCTTTCGGCAAATTATTTTTCATATCACTCTCCCATTGTTCCAACCGATATACCCCCCGCTTTATATCTTTCAATTTACGTAAAGCCAATTTCATATCCTCCTTCGCGTATTGTGAGATAAAGACAGATACATATCCGAGGTATTTTTAGTGGTAGCCTGTCTTAAAGCATAAAGAGACAAAAGCACACTTAATACACTAACCACCAAAGCTGTTATATTCCATATATCTTCCATGATTTATCATTTAAAGAGTTTATAAGCCTTTATTCCCCAATCCGTACACCTCCAATGATCACCCTCGCAATCAAATATACAAACCCCGCCTGTCGGGACCTTAATATCATGTGTCGCACAGAAATCCTCATAATCTCCCAAAATACAGGGGGAGAAACGCATCACTCCATTGGAAGAGACTAGTAACCAAGTCTCACCATCAGGGATACTAGCCGCCAAATCCTGCCAACCGCTTATCAGTTTCTCTACATCTACGTTCCATCCTAACGGTACCACAGCCTTCTCATTCCATTGGGCGATCACGGAAAGTCCCCTCTCCACGATCCGATCTTCCGTTAGGTCTTTCCGGTCCATTCCCTCCTTTTCTAAATAGAGAGATCCCAAACGTTTTTATTACATGATCTTCTACCATATTCTCATCCGGCCCATAATCAATCTCTTTAAGACGTAAGTCTTGAATGATAGGCAAATCCACATTCATTTCTTCCAAGATATAGTTAGCGGTCTCCAATGTGCGTTTTAAGGGGGCCGAAATCACCTTGTCGATCACAATCCCCTTTTCACGTAAATAACGTCCCGCAGATCTAGCTCTTTCCTCCTCTACCAGAGGCAAATCAGTTCTGGCTCCAACCCGAGTCGGAGTCTCTCCCGCACGAAACGTATTACCATGCCGTACGATCACAAGTTTTCTACATTTTTCCATGGTTGTATTAATTTAAAGTCATCTACTATTTTTTGATATTCAGGTAACAAATCTATCAAGCAATCCCAACGTTTTTTTACTTGCTCCTCCGGGAAAAAACGATTCCTCCGAGCCAATCTTTTGATAACCATTTCTGGTGTCGCATCGATGCACACCATATGAATCCGATATCCAAGACTCTTTATCTTCTTATACAAATCCACATGTTCTCTCAACGCATTACTATGTTCAAATAAAATAGGCCACCCATCCCTCAATCCCAACAAAAGAAGACGGTAACCTAAAAAACGAGCAGGAAGTTCCCAACGTAAGAACGCTTTCTCCCTATCTAGCGAGCAATCCGCTTGATACCCGGATAATGCCTCCATAATAGCGTCGAAAGCGATATGCAAACAAGGTCCATTCTCTGATAGCCATTCCTCCGCCCAATACGATTTACCGGATGCGGGTATACCACATATATTCAAGAGTAAGGGTGATTCCGATGTCCGCATATCCACCTTTTGGCTGTCCACCCAACAGTCAAAATCCATCCATACCGGACCAGCATTACAGCCAGAAGGTAAAACCTCCTCCAAAGTATGGTAGGGAGATAAAATAGAATCTACGATTCCATCTAAGTCACGAAAGATCGAACTCTCCATACTTCTCAAGTATTTCCTCAACCCGTTTGACATCTTCCGGGGAATCAACCCCGCTTGTTGTCTCACGTCCCCGATAATCAACATCTACAACCCTCATTTTGATGCCATTCTCTAAGAAGCGCATCTGTTCCAATCCTTCTATATAAGAGCATTCATACACAGACGGAGGTAATGAGAAATAAGACTCGAGGGCTCGACCGCTATACGCATATAAACCCACATGCCGCCTGACAGGGCTTTTAGGCAAAAGATCCCTAGCCTGATCCTCCTTACGGATAGCGGGTATGGTTTGTTTCGAAAAAGCTAAGGCATATCCCAGCCGATCCACCAATACCGTCGTGCCGGAATAAGGGGTTTCCTTTTTCATCGCCAGTAATTGATCGTATTCGCTCCATCCCAACAAGACCGAGGCGGTAAGGACATCCGCCTTCTCCTTTCTCCATGTATCGATCAGATCTTGCAAGATCCAAGGAGGACACGTGGGATTATCGCCTTGCAGATTTATTATCAGTCCGGGATTGGTGTCCTGTTTCCTTACCGCCTCATAGCAACGTTCCGTACCACTTTTACAATTCGTGGAAGTCATCATCACCGGAATCTCCCGGGATTCGCAAAACGAGACGATGCGCTCATCATCCGTAGCTACCAAATAAGAACAAGACTCATTTTTGCGACATACAAAATCCGCTATATCCGAGACCCGTTTTATCATCTCTATACCTTTAATCTTAACCAAAGGCTTACCCGGCAACCGGCTTGAATCATACCGAGCCGGTATTACAATCAGTACTTTTTCCATAATCACTTCATTTAATAGATTAACATTCTAAACTGTTTAATTTTATAATATGTAATACAATCAGAGTATTGAGGGTCCTTTGTATGATCATCCGCCGCACGGCAAACCACGTGCACATCCTCACCTACGATACATAACGAAGGATAATTTCTTGAATATAATTCATTCCCTTGGCAAGCGATCATCAGCCATACACCAGTCCACACAATTCTTCGAGAATAATAATTGTAAACGATGCCTCTCATTATTCGGGAGTCCATACCGGGAAGTCTCAGGTAATGAGCTTATCGTCCGCATAGAATCGAAAGATTGATTGGATGCCATCCAATACAACCGGGATATTTCATCATACACTATAAAGAATTTCAAATGGCCACCGGGAAAGGGCAAGAAAAGCAAGGTCTGTCCGGAAGGAGTTTCTTGAAAGCCGGTTACCATCTGGCCGTTCTTATCTTCCCTCACTTTTAATAAACAAGCGTATCCAATCCCTCCGGTATGCGCACGAAGAAACATATGGAACGTTTTCCCCTCCGGATCATACCAAATATGATGTTTATCCTTTATTTGAACCACTTGAGCCTCCAGCCATCCAGTGGGCGCATTAAAACGACCGGGAGCCAATTCCAGCGGCTTATTGGTCAATGACTCGTAAAAAGGGATGCCAACCCCTTCCGGGAAATGTACCTTATCCCTGAAAACAAAAGGATCGGAACGTCGCCAAGAAGACACATCCAGTAAATCATCGTGAATAGAGCAAGATAGCAAGGTAGGGCTCAAACCCGCCACATTCCAGCCTTCTATCTCCGAGTTATAAAAACGCTGTTCCATCGCCAAGTAAACCCGCTCGTTAGCGAAAAGAACATTACAGGCAGAAGAATGCCATTTCTCACCTTGGGAGAGAAACGAGGGAACGCTCCACGTATTCCCATCATCTTCCGAGCATATAATACATAAATCGCCCGCGTTTCCTATGATATATATCTTTTCCCCTATACAAAAAGGGCGGCATGCCAAAAATTAAAATCCGAGATAAAACACCAACTAGCGCCTTGGTCGTCCGATACAAAAATCTTACCGATACCTAACCGTCTTGTCCTTTCCGTGTACAACTGCGAAGAAGCATAGATTTCTTTTACCCCCTTGCCGCCCAAGTCGAAAGTCACGACCAAGCGTCCCGTCGAAGTCACGGTGATTCCGGGAGTATAACAATAAATGTCTTCCGGACTAATTGATTTATAGATCAATGTTTCTTGAGTAGATATAAGCATAGCACGAGATTTAAGAGTACAAAAAAAGGTCACGACATTTCTTCACAGAAGTTCTCGTGACCTGAGCTTTTAATTTATTACTTTAGTATTAATACTCCCGCATGTTCTACCATCGCGGTGTACTTGAAGAATCTATCTCCACACGGGAATTTCAGAATTATAAATATCTTCTTAAAGGAAGAGATGGGGGAATCCCCATCTCTTGACCTATCTATTTGTTTAATTATTTAACAACCACTTTAACAGCTTCCTCACCATCAACAGCTACAGCTACGATACCGGCAGGTACGGCAATTGTTGCGTTATCAGATGTAAGAACTGTCTCAGCGACTACCTTACCTAAGATGTTAGAGATAACTACTGATTTGCCAGCGGCGCCTTGGATAGTTACAGTACCATTACCAGCTACTACAGATACACCTTCAACATTGTTGATGTTATCATTAGATGTAACCATATCTTCTTCATCCTTCTGAGCGACATTAAAGATTAATGCGCCATCACCATTGGTCTTTGCGGAAGAGAACTGTGAATTGATATCTGTCAGTACCAAACAACCATTATGCATTTTCAACCATGCGGCAGCATATGTCGGAGCGATAGCACGATCAGCGTCACCATTTACGGTTCTATAATTTTGATCTTTCTCGCCATAAACATTAGACTCGAACAAGAATGCGTTCTCTGCACCTTCTTCTGTTACGGCACCAGCCTTATCCGGATTAATATAACGGAATGACCAAGTTACATTCTTATGTTTGTCACCAACCAAGTCTACGATGAAGTTTTCCAGCTTAGCTTTCTTATAGTTAGCGATGATTGTCGCCGTATCTAACTTAGCCGGTTCTACATTCTCGAAACCATTTGTCAATACGAACAAGCTGTCACCAGCATGGATAGCCTTAACAAAACCTACACGAGTATAGCTGCTATTAGCACTAGAATTCGTTGTAAACATATAAGGATTAACCTTAGCCTCTCTATCGATGAACGCTTGGGCAGAGTCTGAGAAGTTAACCAAGTATTTGCCATAAGCGAAGCCAGCACGACCATGTTGAGCATGAACACACTTAGAAGGATCTGTTGTAATGTTACCGTTAGCGTCAACGTGAGGACCAGCCTCTGTACAAGGAACTGTCTCAACACCCTCTTGGTCGTCACGAGCCACGGAGATCAAATATTGAGGTTTGATATTTCCAAGACCACGATTCAACCAAGCCGTATCAATACGGAACGCTAATTTACCCTCAGCCTTATCCTTATTCCAGATACCAGCGTAATCAACAGTTTCCGTAGTCAAGTTCGGGTTCCACTCATCCATTAAGTACTCATTACGAACGCTCTCAACGAATGTCAAGCTATCAGGACCGTCATTTACATTCTCACCAAGAGCGGCGTTGTTGAAGCGACGGTACAAAGGAGAATCATCCATTGCTACGGCGAAAGCAGATGTACGAATCTCTTGATTGCTATAGAATTTATCATCCAAAGAGCACGAGTCAAATCCAACGTGTTGTCGTCAACAGAGACCTTCACTGAAGCGTAATTTCTAGAGACATATTGAGCAGCTCCTACTTTCTTCAACGCAATCTTACCATTAACATTCTGATAAGTATAGTAGTCTACCTTACTATTATCATCTACCAATCGTTGGCCGTCTTTATCATACATCGCTACAGCAACAATATCAGAAGAACCCGGATAAGCCAAATAAGAGGTTCCACCAAGCGTCACATAAGTAGCAGATCCTCCCTCCGGAGTATATTGCTCCTCGATAGTCATTGCATCTGCAACAGCCATACCCTTACACCATTCTGGATACCATGCCTGTGCTTGCGCCTGTGTCATAGATGTATTACGCAAATTAGCCTCAACCAAAGTATAATATTCTTTTCCTTCGATATCATTATTCTCTTTCAAGAAATAATCAGTAGGATAAGTCTTCATCATATACTTCTTCGTTGTCCCGTCATAAGTCAAATAACGGCCTTTTCCGTCCGTGATACGGTAAACATTTCTTACCAAACCATCGCCATAACCATACTTATCGTCTTTAACAACCACTTGTAAGCGGAAACTTGCTTTAGCTCCAGTCTCATCTACACGTACAATAGAATCCTTCCCTGACGGAACATTAAGATATTTATCTAATGCCAATCCATGCAAATAGTTAAACAGATAAGTTTGAACCTTAGCTTCATTTTCTGACACATACTTATATCCCAGTTTAGCATCCTTTACAAGATCCTCGTCAACTTTAATAAAGCTAACCGTATCCTTTTGGTTCCATTAAAATAGAATACCTCATTAGCACTACCCTCTACCGCGAATAATTGCATATCAGAAGGGATTTGATAAGAAGTCTTATAGCTATCATCAGAGAACTCACGGTTCGTAATTGAGATCGGCGCAATAGAAGATGTACCTTTCTTCTCTACTACCATTGAGCAGCCGGCATATGCTTGAACTCTTGGTTACGAGCTTGAGCAGCCCAACCGAAATAACCAGCCAAATTAGCGAATACATAAGAACCTACCTTTTCTGTATTGTAAGAACCACCAGCCTTATACTGGATCAAGTATACACCAGAAGGAATCGTAGTTAATGTAAGGCTACTATAGTCAGCAGAAGTCTTAACCGTAATATTCTGTGAAGCAAAGGTAGGAGTACCACCATCCGTCTCATTCGTATTCAGTGTCAACACATTCGTACCGTCCAATTTAGCCATGTAGATGTACTTGTCAGATCTTGTCGTTACAGTTTTTCCTTGATTAGACCAATAAGAATTATTATTATTGTCTTTGATATCCTTCGCGAACTGCTCGTCAGTTTGACCCGATGCTTTCACTAATTTATCCGCAACTTCCGCTACTTGAACATAGAGTTTGTCTTCTTTCACATTATAAGTGAACTTGAACTTATAAGAACCAGTCAAGCGATTGTCTGCGTTTAATACGTCATAGGTATATTTCAACAACTGACCGCTAGTCTCAGTTCCTTCATAATAAGCCGTATCGACAACTACATACAATTGTTCGTCATCCGCCTTTTTGTCCTTAGCTTTCAATTGAACATAACCACTACCAGCACTAACCGCTTGAAGTCCTGTCGCTGTCAAATGATTCGCCTTGCCTTTTGACACTTCAGGGTCCATATTCAACGCAAAATAATTGTCTTTAGAATCAACAGACCACATCAATGTATTTAAATCATCTGCACTTATTGGAATAGGAGTGCTTATTACATCTTCTGTAACAGCCAAAGCAGTTGACAAATCCGCGATCTTACCTTTGTTCAGGGCACCCGTATTATCAAAGAAAACGATTGAGTCCGATTTAAAGTAAGAATACATGTGGTTACTAGCATCGAATGCCCATTCAGAAACCGTACCACTGCCTAATGTCACATCACCAGAAAGACCGTTGGTCGCCGTTTTCGCCAAAGTAGGATCAACAGCCAATGTCATTCCTGTCACCTTATTTACGAAGGTGTAGACAACAGCTCCAGAAGTAGTCTTTGTTGAAACTTTCCAAGTACCGGCAACAACTTCATTCAAATCGCTAGTGTTAAGTGAGCCGTACACAAGTTTGCCATAATCAGCAGAAGTCTTATCTGTCTCAGCGGACAAATAACTACTTCCGCTCTTCAGCAAATAAGATTTGCCATTCTCCATCGCAGCATTGACAGAGAACGCAGATGCCAGCATTACACCGGCAAGAAGCGTAGAAATCTTTTTGTTCATAATAAATAAATTAATATTAATACTAGTGTTTATTAAGATAATCAACCTGTTAGACTAATTGAAAATCGTCGTTTGCCATTAAAAACGACTAGTCTAAACGATCGTCTAAATCTTGCGTTTTTTGAGCGTCGAAACGGGAGGTTCGTTGAAGGAATCGCTTGTTTCGTGAAGGATAACCTATCCTATTGATAAGAAAGAGAATAAGCGATAAAAAAATCGTCTGGAAGGGTTGCAAGTATCGAAGAAACGCGTACCTTTGCAAATGACTAAAAGAATCGATCGTTTAAACTAGTCGTTTCTATACTAGAAAAGCATTTATTAATCATACAAACTTTACTATCATATACTAATGTACATGCGTACATTGTATATCTATATCAAAGTAACACTTTGACATTTTGTATTCTTAACTCCCGGAGAATCGACTTTTTCAGGCTCCCCCGATAAACAGTGGGGATAATCTTGCAATGTACTTTTATCTACACTTTAATTTGTTTATCACACGTTTCACGTCGGTCAACTTGCTTTATGTCAGTGATATATTGTGAAGGATGTGAAAGGGAGCGCAGAGATGCCTACGAAGAGTTGTTACCGTTGAGCCTTTCTATTTAATACAAACATTATCGGCAGTAGCTTGCTCTATCTGCCCATGAAATCGTTTCACGGTTGTGATACAATCTTTTCACCTATGCGAAACGATTGTATCACGTAGGTGAAAGATCTCTTCACGAATGTGAATGATCAGATCATGTAGTGCCTAGCCATACTATCCCTTGGTGGAATATACATTCAGGAAAATTATCCCCACGATTTATCGGCTGATCCGGTATTTGAAGTAGTTACATTATGCCTCTCAAAAAACATGTACGTGTTTGCGAAAAAACTCGTACGTGTTTTCTTAAAAGCTTAAACGATGCCTATCCTATTAAAAAAGTAGTATCTTTACAACCGGAAGACAGGGTGCCCCGTCTTATTATACTATTATTCATTATTAATCACTGAAACCTATAAACACTATGGGAAAATTTATCAATCCCTTCACCGATTTCGGCTTCAAGCACATATTCGGCAGGGAAATGGACAAGGACATACTAATCGAGTTCCTGAACGACCTCCTCAAAGGGGAGCATACGATCATGGACTTGAGGATCATGAACAATGAGCGATTGCCCGAGACAGAGCAAGGAAGGAAAGTCATCTTTGACATTCATTGCGAGACCGACAAGGGCGAACGGATCATAATCGAGATGCAGAACAGGGAACAGCCCCGATTCAACAAAGAGGAGGATGAATGCGAGACGGATTTTGAACGTTGGATTTATGTATTGAAACATATGGACACATTAGACAGAATGCCATTCAAGGCACGCAAGGCCATATTCGAGCGACTGGAGCGCATCGGATCCATGGCGAACCTCACCCCCAAACAACGGGCGCAGTACGAGGCGGAGTGGAAGATGTATAATGATTATTATAACACCTTGGACTTCGCGTCGAGAAAGGCATGAAAAAAGGGATGGAAAAAGGATTGCAAGAAGGTTTGCAAAAAGGAAAAGCCGAAGGAAAAGCTGAAGGGCGACAGGAAGAGAAACACTCCATAGCACTTAATCTTAAGAAATTAGGAGTTAGTATAGAGCAAATCGCCTTTGCCACCGGCCTCTCCATAGAAGAAATAGAGAAACTATAATAATCTGAGACCTTTC
>ENA-OQCK01000535-OQCK01000535.1-human-gut-metagenome-genome-assembly--contig:-NODE-535-length-19754-cov-2.783818_pt1 | contig 19754 bp, 23 predicted proteins | sample MGYA00242498_ERZ504578 | MGnify/ENA primary metagenome ERZ504578 (study PRJEB26092, sample SAMD00036229) | human gut metagenome | host: Homo sapiens | study: EMG produced TPA metagenomics assembly of...
TAGACGTGAGGCAAGTTCGCCTTTTCCCGTAACTGCGGTATTGAAATGTTTTTTCTTTCTTCCTCTGCGGGAAAATTATTGGGTTTTGCTTTCATTTAATTCGGTGTTTAAAACGTGTTTATTATTGCTATAAAGTTACGCTTTTTACTGAGATGCGCAAATGCCGGGCATAGTTTTTTTATCGGTTCTTCTTCAAATTTGCTGCGAATTTCATAAGTCGTCGCTATCCCCATTCCCCTCCTTCGGGGAAGGAGGGGTGGCTGAAAGCGGGTGTGTGGATACACAATGCTGATAATAAACGATTTATGCATTCACCTACCACCTCCCCCTACGGGTACTCCTCCTTCCCGAAGGAGGAGAGTTGCAGATACTATCGACTATAAACTGTCTGGCTATTATTTTCCTAATTAACTTTGTTTCCAAATCTGATAAAGAGCTTTCAGTCTCTTTTATTTCCTATTCAATCTCTTTTATTCCCTCTCCAGTCTCTTTTAATCTCCTTTATTCTTTCTTAATCCGGTGTAATCAGGTGTAACCCGGTGCAATCCGGCAAGTCGCCGGTGTCTTGCCGTATCTTTGTTTCACCAACAGAAAGGGAGAATGTCCTTCCTTTCGGAGAAAACAAAATTTTAAATTATGGCAACAGTAACTGTGGTGCGCTACAAGCGCAGAAAACGAATTGGAGATGAGAAGTCGCCAATGGTGTATGCTCTCAAACTCAAGTCCGGAGAGGCGAAAATCTATTCAATCGAGACGCTGGCGCGTGAAATCGAGTCAATCGGGTCGCTTTCGGTGGAAGACGTGTCGCACGTCATGAATCTTTCGTCCGTGCGATGAAGAAGGTCTTGGTGGCAGGCGATAAGGTGAAAGTGGACGGGCTGGGGATTTTTTACACCACGCTGACCTGTCCCGGTGTGGAGCAGGAGAAGGACTGCACGGTGAAGAATATTTCTCGTGTCAATCTCCGTTTCAAGGTTGACAATTCGCTGCGCCTTGCCAACGACAGCACGGCGACTACACGTGGAGGGGAGAATAATGTGTCGTTCGAGTTGTATACCGAGAAGAAGGCCGCTTCCGAAGGAGAAGGAGGTGGCTCCGGTTCCGAGGAGCCCGGCAAGGGAGAGGGCGGTTCCGGTGACGGGGTGACTCCGGATCCGTCTATCTAGTTGATAACTAATTTATAAAAAATGAGAAGCGATGATTGACAAAATCTTAGATGTTGTATTGGAAATCCTGTTTTTCTTTCGCAGAAAGAGAAAAGGTAGAAGAATGAAAGGACAGGTTGATGAGGAAGATTGACCTGATTGTGATCCACTGTTCCGCCACCAGGGCGGACAGGGATTTCACGGAAGAAGATTTGGAGGTGTGCCACCGCCGCCGTGGTTTCAACGGTGTGGGGTATCATTTCTACATCCGTAAGAACGGGAGCATCAAGACGACGCGGGAGGATTGAACGGATAGGTGCGCACGCCAAGGGACACAACCTGAATAGTATCGGTATTTGCTATGAGGGCGGCCTCGACTGCCACGGACGTCCTGCCGACACCCGCACTGAATGGCAGATTCATTCGATGAATGTGCTCATCCTCACGCTGTTGCGCGACTATCCCGGTTGCGCATCTGCGGACACCGGGACTTGAGCCCCGACCTGAACGGGAACGGGGAGATCGAGCCGGAGGAATGGGTGAAGGCTTGCCCGTGCTTCGACGTGACGGAGGAATGGAGGTAATCATCGGAGAATGTCATAGTAGACTTCTGTAACCTGCTGTGATACTCGCCGGCTATTGAAACGTTCCTGAATGGTGGACATAGCTGTGACTCCGTAATCTTCTTTCCATTCGGGATGATGAAGATAAGCCAAATAGCATTCTGCCAATTCTTCCGGTTTGCCGAAGTCTACTATTAACCCGCTTTGCTGGTGAGTGATAACCTCTTTGGTACCGTCTGTCGGGGTTACTACCAACGCTTTTTTCATTGCCATAGATTCGAGCAGGGCAATGGAAAGTCCCTCCCATAAGCTGGGTAAGCAAAAAACATCGATAGCGTGCAATACATCCGGTACGTCACTGCGAAAAGGTGAGGTTCGGATGTATTTTTCCATTCCATACAGGCGAATTGCTTCTTTAGTCTCTTCTTCCATGTCACCCTGACCACTAATAGCGCCTTTATTCTTTTGTCTTTCTGCCGTGCAAGAGCGATACTCTTTACGAAGTCCAAAGGAGCTTTCTGCAAGGTGATCCTGCCCACAAAGCCTATCACGAAATCCTCGTCGGTAAATCCGAACTCTTTACGGAGATTGCTGAACTCCCGGTGGGGGTTGAACTTTGTCAGGTTAATGCCGTTTTCTATGACGATCGAATGTTTTAATCCGAAAGTTTTCTGCCCGGTAATCCGGTTACTTTCCGAGACACAGATTACTTCTTTGCTCAACTTGCATATTATTTTTTCACTCCATGCCCGGAGACGTTTGATGAAAAACGACTGGTCTTGGTGAAAACTCCACCCGTGAACGGTATATACCATGGGGATGTGTAGCTTCCGGGCTATAAAAGCGACATTGGATGCGGCACGACTTCCGTGGCATGGATCAGTTGTATGTTCTCTCTGAGAATCAGCTCTTTGATCTGCCGGGTGATGCGTACGTCAAATGGGTGAGAGGTGTTGACAACGTGGCACTTGACTCCTCTTTGTGTGAGCGCGTCAATCATTTGTCCGCCTGTGAATGATAGGACAATGGGATTGACACGGTTGTCGAATCCTGCTATGAGATCGAGGAGGTGAGACTCGCCACCACCTACCTGACCTTGTCTGATTACTTCTAATACGTTAATTGCCATGCTCGGTATGTATAAATTTTTTGTTAACTCCTTTTAATTTGAACAGATTACTTGCAATGCCGAGCAGTAAGGACGGTAGCTGGAAGATTGCCCGTAAGAGTTGCTTGTTCAGTAAATGTCCGGGGATTGCCGTAAACAGTGCAAGAAATAAAGCAAAAGCGAGTATCCACCATTTAATGCTTGAATAGGGGGAAACCAGGGTGACTAGTATGGTGAAAAAAAATGTGCAGAATATCAGGATGATACGGGGCAGCAGTGTCCATTGAAAAACTTTGTCGCAATAGTCTATATTGCCGCGCAGTAGCTCTTTTGGAAAGTCGGGAAGTGCCCGTACTAATGAGTCAAATTGGGCAGCTATCCAGCGTTTGCGCTGGTTTTTGATTCCTTCTTTCTTTTGGGTCTTTTCGTCTTTCACGTAGACGTGTTCCAGATATTCTATATGGATGCGCTGTTTGAGCAGGAGGGCTTCCATTTCCTTATCCTCTCCTGCCGTTTCGAGCAGGTGTATATGTTGGCGGAACCAACAGGCTTCCAATGCCATGCCTGAACCGATAAGGGCCGAAGACAGTCCGAGTGCGATGTGCCCGCTGCGGAATATTGAGTTGTTGATTTCTTCACTGGCCGCATCGAGAACGGCAATATCCGTATTGGTGTTTTTCGCGGTGCGGTGTGCCTGAACGGCTCTGGCTCCTGACTGAAAAACAGGGTTGAGTTCGGATAGAAAACTTGTACCGGCAGTATTGTCCGCGTCCATAATGACCACTGCGTCGTATGGTATGTCTGCGGTGGCGTTCATTGCCAGACTCATTGCTTTGGCTTTCGAACTGTCGGTATAGTCCGCTATCAGTAGACGGACAGGCAATTGTCGCAGAGCTTCGTTCTGCTTTCCTGCATCTGGTCGGAAATCACGATAATGTCATATAATTCCCGTGGGTAATCTTGCTGTAAGAAGGAATAAATGGCGGGGATAATGACTTTGTCTTCTTTATAGGCAGGAAAGAGCACGGCAAACTTGGTCCCGGGAGCCGTGCGAGGATAGATACGGGGGCGGCAGAATTTTGACGCTATGGCAAACAATAACAGGTAACCTGTGTTGAAGGCCAGGATTATGTAGAGTATAATTTCTGCAATGTGTAGTATGGTTATCATTTTTGTTCTTTTTTATGAGGAATACGGATGAATGCTGATATACCTTTTATGGTAGCCGTTAAGAGATCCGGCCGACCTTTTAATAAAAAAGACAGTCCGTTTTTTCCGGCAGCCAGCGTTGTCTGGTAAATGATAGAAAGCCAGCGGTTGCTCCCCTCCAGATTCCGCCAGGCATAGAGCAGGCGGTTACGCGTCAGATAGTAGGTGCGCAATTTACTTAGCTGCCGGTGCTTTGGCTTTCTTTGTGGAAAACAGTGCAACGCGGTTCGTACCATAATTCATAGCCGGCACGTGTTATATGGGTGCTCCAATCCAGTTCTTCATAATAAAGAAAGAATATTTCCGGCATCAGCCTACTTTTTCAATCACTTCACGTTTCACCAGCATAGCTGCCCCATGCAGATAAGGGGTGGGATGTGGGGTGTCGAATGTCCCGTTGTCCGGACAACCGAAACCTATGCCTGCATTGCGCAGTGTGATAGGGGTCAGTGGAGTGAACCCTGCGAATTGTATATTCTGAGGAGGAAAAGCGAAACGGATTTTGGGAGATACACCTCCTATTTCCGCACGGCTTTCGAGTCGCTCTATCAAAAAGAGACTGTATCCTGCTCTATGTATGTGTCATTATTTATCAGAAAGATATATTTCCCTTTTGCTTCTCGGATGCCTATGTTATTGCCACCGGAGAATCCTTTGTTTTCATTGCTGCGGATAGCAATGACGGAGGGGTAGCGTTCACGTATTTTGGCAGCTTCGTCTTCACGTGATGCATTGTCTACCACGATCGTCTCATAACGTATGGAATGTATTTTATTTTGCAATGATTCTATCAGTTCACAGGTGTCTTTGAACCCGTTATAGCAGATCGTGATAAAGGATATCTCCGGAATATTGTTTGTCATATTTGCTCGTCGGTTTCTGGGGTGGATACTGATTGGGTGTTTTCTTCTTCACTGATACGCTTGTCTATATGCGGTGCGGCAAAACAGAGGCAAAGCCTATATAGACAGGTAACTGGTTGGGATATTGCATCACATCATTGACATAGGCGGCTATAAAGAATCCTGCGTCCATGCAGAGCCAGGCCGCTACGAGTCCCCGCAGGCTTTTATTGCGTACCTTAAACATCAGTATCCAGGAGCACCAGGCGAAAAGGGTGCCGTGTATGCCGAGATAAAGAATCAGTCCGACAATCCCTGTTTCTACCCATACACTGACCAACCATGAATCAGGAGGATAGGGCATCTGCTCTTTTGAATTGAAATGGCCTGATTTAGACAGCCCGATACCGTAACCAATGGGTTTCTTTATCATCAATTCTTTCATCCTTTGTCGATTCTCGACACGCACATTGTAGGAGGCGTCTTCGGTTGGGTGGAAAGAAGAACGCATTTTATGGATGTATTGGTTGCCGCTTCCTATGTTAGTGAAATAGAAAAAACAAAAAACTCCGATAGAGACAAAGATGCCTGCCAACAGCGCTTTCCAATTTTTGGCCAAAATGGTTATCATCAGCATTCCGCCCATGATAACTCCCATGGCTGCTCTGGTTCCGGAGATTCCCACTCCGTAGAGCCCTCCCATTGCAATGCACAGAAAGTAGATGCGTTTCCATTTTGAGTCTACGAAAAATGCGCTAATGGTGAAAACTACGGTTGCCATAGCGCAATGTACGCCGTAATTTGCCGCATCTGTAAAGCAGGAGAAATAGCGGATGCCCGACCAGATGATATGGGTTCGGGCACCTCCCATTGAAAATAAAAAATGAAGGTCCTTGGAGCTGAAACCATGGCTTTTCTGCAATATCCTTTGATTGTAAATATGATGACGAATACAGACCATACGATCAGTAGCAGTTCGATGTCTTTTTTGGTACGAATGACTATCGGAACTATAAAGGCACATATCAGGCCTATGAGTGTATATGGGGTGATGTTGATATTCCATGCCTCTATTACATTGTTGGGATTCAGTAATTCCAGGAAATAGAATAGGAGCAAGGCTACAAACAAATATGTCATTATGTTTCGTCCGGGCTTCCAGTTTGTTTGCTCGTCATTGTTAAGCTGTATCAGGCAAGTAGTCGTTAACAACAAGATAAATATCATGGAAAAAAGACCTATCTTGATATTCATTATAATGTTTGCCGCAACCAGTGCAAACTGTGCGGCAAGCAGAATATGAAAAGTTACTATCCTGTTATTCATCGTCTTCGTCTTCTACTTCTTTGGTCTTATTCTTGAAGTTGAATATGATTTTTCAGTTAATGATAATTGGCTGAGATGATAACCGATTTTACGTAATAACGTATACGGTGGCAGCTGACCGGTGAAATCTTCTACTGCTCCCCGTCCGGCATTGGTCAGGCAGATACGGAACGGAACATCTGTTGTTCCCAGCTGGACCATAAGCTGGTCACAAAGCTGTTTGTCGAATGTTTTCCAACCATGATTCGCCGAAGCTATCAGGATGTTGGCATTGGCATCGTGCAACAGTGCACTGGGTATGCTGCTCTCCGATAACGGCGGATAGGCAACTATCAGGATGTCTTCTCCTTGTAAAGTGTAGAAGTCTGTGATGTTCTTAGCTAACAAATATTGAGTGGAATTGGTGTTGAAATCCACTCCGTGGGTGATAAATCTTGTATTCAACATACGGCTTTGCATATATCCGCAGACAAGGTTGCCTATTGTTTCTTCATCGGAATCTTCATTGATACTGAACAAATTGATGATGAATACACCCGGAGATTTTCGTTTGCCCAGAAAACGAAGCAGCGAATTGGTCAGCTCACTTGCGGAATGTTGCACGTAGGTCTTGGTCAGTCCTCCGTAGCGGGAAGTCGAAAGGCTGGGGACAGCACCTACCACTTATATCCCGTCACTCGCTTGGTGCGATCGGCATCCCGCAATGTTCTGTCAAGCATTCTATTAGCAGCAATAAGGCAACAATTATTAAAAAACTGCCTATACACGCAGCTATGATGATTTGCTTCCGGTTAGTTGAATGGGGCGAGATCGGATAGGTCGGTTCATTCAGCACCTTCAGTGTAGCGGAGGTCATTTCCAGATTTTTCTTTCTTAATAAGGCCTCGTTATAGCTGTGCAATACGGTTAGATAGTTGCGCTCGGTAAAGTTAATCATACGCTCTTTCTGTTTGATCGTAGTACCTACCGGTGCAAAGAATACGTATCGCTCGTTCAGCTCTTGGCGCGAGTTCTGTGCAATTAGCAGTTCGGCTTTGGCCTTTTCATATAACAGGGTTTGTTCGAGCCACTGGTCGATGATGTTTGTTCGCAAAACACCTTCTTTGCTGTATTTATGTCCTACATAGGCATCTGTCAGTTCGCTTAGCTCTTTTTTAAGTTCACTCAATCGCTTCTTGTTGTTATTGAGAGCAGTAATGTCTTTATTATTGGAATCGGACATTGCTTCGACCTCCGAGATTCTTCCTGTTATATCGGAAGCTTCTTTTATTTTTCCGACAAACTCCATGTTTTTAATTATCTGTTTGGCGTTGCTGTCCATGTGCCGTTCTAATTCGTCGAGCATGGACCTGCTGCTGTTTAATGCAAACATTGCGTCCTGCTCTCTCAATGCGTATTCTTTGTTGATAGCGGCTATTTCCTTCGTTTCATCAAGATAATTGATGACGCGTTTTTCTACGTTGTATTTAGTTAAGTCTTCTTCTTCTGTACTAAGTTTCTTCCCGATCCTTTTCAGTTCTTCATCAAAGTATTTGATAACTTTGTCGGTCTCTCCATAACGGATACGGCGATATTCTTCCACAAACTCATCCATTAAGATACTTACTGTGTTGTATGCGATACCCGGGTCGCTGGATGAGTAGCTGATGTCCAGCAGATCGCTGGTCAGGCGGCGCTGTACTTTTATATTTTTCAGGGCATTATAGCTATAAAACGGATGAATATAGTAAAACAGGCCGTAAATATAGTTCTCTTTATGCGGCCGCATATATTTTTCCAGATTGGAGACTGTTTTGTCTTCGCTTGATTTGTCTATCAGCTTTAGAATTTCATTCCCGTTCGGACTGTTTTTTAAATGGTTATATGTGGTGGTATAACTGGAAACAGTAATACCATTGGTTTCCCTGTCCGGATTTCCTTGGATAAGAACTCTGGCAAATAGTCGCAGGCACACTCGTTTTAGTGTACTTTCAGCTTGCATGATACTGATCAGATTGTCCATTGAATTTTGTACGGTAGCCCAGTCTGTCCGCTTGTCACTTTCTAGATTATATCCTGAAGCGACCCCGGTGTACAGAGTGGCCTTTACATCATATCCGCCCTGCATGTGGCGTGTATAATAGATGACTGATAGAGTGAAGAGGGTGGTTCCAATCAGCAATAACCACCGGTGGCGGAATAAAGTCTGTATGGTAGAGATAACAAAATTCATATCTTCTGTTTTTATTTTCGTATAATGGGGGTACGTGAAATAACCTCGAGTATCATCAGGCTTTTTGTTAACTCATATTTACTCTTTTCGTATGCTTCACGGGCTTGTGACTGTCTTTCTTTATCTGTTGACAGATCGGTCGATTCTATGGTTCCGTTGGCAAAGTTCTTTTCGGATATTTCGTATTGTACATTGGCAAGAATCAGGCTTTCACTTTTCATTTGAAGAACTCTTATCTGCGAAGTGGCCATGGCATACATCTCAATAATGTTTTTCTTAATCTCATCGTATTTGATCTCCTGCTCCAGTTGCGCGCTTTTCAGTGTAAGCCTTTGTCGGCTGACACGTCCTTTGAGATCAAATAAATCATTTAACGGAATGCTGACACCTGCCCCCAGCGTATAACCGTTTTGCGCCTGAGTAGAATAGGTGAGGTAGGGAGCTATCGCCACATCTGTATAGGTAGATTCGTTGCCGAACATACCATATTGATAACTTCCCCTCAAACTGAAGAAGCCGAGAAATGCCCATTTTTCCTTTTGTAATAATTTACGCTCTATTGCTGTTTTAGCGTCTGCCAACTCATAGATAGGATTGTTTTTGGCATTTTCGAATAGAACGGACAGGGAGGAAGATCTATCTTACTATAATCTTCGTCATTCAGTTGAGAATAGTCGCCGATTTCTTGCGCAACTACACGGGGGTAGAGGCAAACAAAAGTAGTAATCCCGAAAAAAGATATATAAATTGCTTCATAAAAAAATCATATTATTTGCTCTTGCTGTGTTATAGCTTGCGCAAATATAAGGATTAATTTTATTTATGAGCAGTCTTTTATTATCTATTTTGCAATCTTTCTTGTTAATTGTGCGCGGATTACCGGTTAAAATGCCTCCGTCATATTGAAATAGAACAAATTCTGTTTGTTCACCATATCTCTGCCGTAGTCGAGACGCACATTCATACGGGGTTGGACTTCGATGCGTAACCCCAGTCCGAGGTTAGGAAGCACACCTTCTATCTTGCCAGGCGTAGGACCCATGAATCCGCATCCTCCCCATGCTACATAACCTACATGATTCAGCATTCTTTTCACCCACGTGCTTTTGTCCGTGTTTATCATCTGACGATATTCAGCCATTATTACATGAGAGGACTTGTCGCGAAACTGTCCCATATAATATCCGCGAAGATCAAAAGGGGTTCCGCTGAGTGCATATTTCGTCAGTGGAACATCTCCGAAGACGTTCTTAGTCTGTACCGTCCAGGCAACCACCTTGCGTCTGCCGACAGTCTTATATTGACGGTAATCGATCTCTAAACGGTAAAAATTGTCATCACCTCCGAATACTTTGCTATACATCATTCCGCGAAAATCAAGATATGTTCCCCGGTAAGCATTTGCCGGAACATCACGTGTGTCGTACGTCAATAAGAATCCGAGCCCCGAACTGAAATTTGTGTATCCGTGCTCTGTCCCTCCGGCTGCAATATACGAAGGTTGCTCGATCATTCCGGCGGCGGGTTTCGTGATCTTATCATAATTCAAATCAATCTGAGGGCCTGCAAAGAAGTTGCTTTTTCCCAGACGGAACAGAAACCACGGATTCACCTGAATGCCGCTGTAACGGTATTCGCTGGTGTCTTCTCCGCGAGGATAGTCTTTGTTGGTGCTATATCCGATGCCATAGAAGTTCTCAATCGTATTTTTGTAGGAGAAGGTACCGAAGATACGGAAACGGTCACCTTTGAAGAAAAGCTGCGGCTTGGTCATCAGGTTCAGACCGCCTTTAAACATCAGGGCAATCGCCATAGGGACGATCGAACGCCGCTGGGTAGTATCGCTGGGATTCATCCGGAATGTCATTAAAGCGCTACCGCCTACCAACAAGCCAAAATCTGGTGTGTAACTGGGACCGCCCAATATATTATAGTGAAGATTTCTCTTGGCTACACGTTCACGTCGTAGTTCACGTTTGGAAAGGGTGGGAGTGGTATCTGTCGGGAGAATTTCACCAGCAGACATTGAATTCATAGAACCTTGCACTTCGTCGTTTTTTACTATCGTGCGATCTGTTTGGGCTAATGTAAAGCTGATGGCAGAACTGCCAACCACATACCTATTATATATCTTTCATATTCTTTCTTGGAATCTGACTGCAAAGAAAACGCTTTTATTTCGATTAGTTTTCATCTTCATAGATAATAAATCTAAAAAAGAATTGTATTTTTGCCAAATAATATATGTAAAACCAATTTGCCAATATGCTAATATCCGGTGCGGCAAACATAAACACGACACGTCTATCTATTAGCATACCGGCAAAGTAACTTAACGAATTATCTATAATGAATAAACGAATCTTACCAGTTTTTGTTTTCTGTGCCCTCTGCTACTCGGCACAGGCACAAGACGCGAAAGGAGGCATCAGTGACGCTATGATGCAGCAAATCAAACAGAGTTACCAGAATACGTCTGCCGACAAAGCTATCCGCAACGCTATCGGCAGCAACGACATCCGCAAACTGGCTCTCAATCAGGATAACATGAAAGGAATGGACACGCACTTTTCAGTTAAAGTGAACTCCAAAGGTATCACGAACCAGAAATCATCCGGACGTTGCTGGCTCTTTACGGGGCTGAACGTGATGCGTGCCAAAGCGATTGACAAGTATCATCTGGGTTCTTTTGAGTTCTCTCAGACTTATCCTTTTTTCTTCGACCAACTGGAGAAAGCGAACCTTTTCCTGCAAGGTGTCATCGACACCAGTGACAAACCGATGAACGACAAAATGGTGGAATGGCTTTTCCGTAATCCTCTGAGTGACGGCGGAACTTTCACCGGGGTAGCCGACATTGTAAGTAAATATGGTCTTGTACCCAAAGATGTAATGCCGGAAACGAACAGTAGTGAAAATACTTCCCGCATGGCCGGTCTGATCACCCTGAAGCTTCGCGAACAGGGGATTCAGCTTCGCGATATGGCTGCTAAGGGCGCTAAACCAGCTGCTCTGGAGAAAACGAAAACTGAAATGCTCGGCACTATCTACCGGTTGCTCGTTCTGAACTTGGGCGTTCCTCCCACAGAATTTACATGGACTGAGTATAATGCCCAAGGTAAGCTTGTTTCTACCGAAAATTATACCCCGTTGTCTTTCTTGAAGAAGTATGGTGACGAAAACCTCATCAGCAACTACATTATGCTAATGAACGATCCCAGCCGCGAATACTACAAATGCTACGAAATCGACTATGACCGCCACCGTTACGACGGCAAGAACTGGACATACGTCAACCTACCCGTTGAAGATATCAAGGAAATGGCAATCGCCTCTCTGAAAGACAGTACGATGATGTATTTCTCTTGCGATGTCGGCAAATTCCTCAACTCCGACCGTGGCTTGCTGGATGTTAAAAACTACGACTACGAATCTCTTATGGGCACCACTTTCGGCATGGACAAGAAAGAACGTATCCAAAGCTTTGCCAGCGGCTCAAGTCACGCCATGACTCTTATGGCGGTTGACCTCGATGAAAATGGAAAACCGACCAAATGGATGGTTGAGAATAGTTGGGGACCTGCTTCCGGTTATCAGGGGCATCTTATCATGACTGACGAATGGTTTGACGAATATATGTTCCGTCTGGTGGTTGAAACGAAATATGCGTCTTCCAAAATACAGGAAATACTCAAGCAGAAACCGATTCGTCTCCCTGCCTGGGACCCGATGTTTGCCGGAGAAGAATAGTCTTTTTCTTCTTTTTGAGAACAAAAGAAAGGCACTCTAAAGAATATTGTGTGCGACCACGAAAGGAATTGCGGATATTTTTCCGTAATTCCTTTCTTTTTTCCTCACGAATCCCAATCTTATTTATTACTTTTGCGGCAAATTTATGAAACCATTATTTTATATAGCATGGCAAATGTAATAAAGTTACGTAAAGGCCTTGACATAAACCTGAAAGGTAAAGCTGCTGAAACGTACGCAACAGTGAAAGAACCGGGATTTTACGCACTCGTACCCGATGATTTTCCTGGAGTGACGCCGAAGGTAGTCGTAAAAGAGCAGGAGTATGTGATGGCTGGTGGACCCTTGTTTATCGACAAGTATCATCCTGAAGTGAAATTTGTTTCGCCCGTGAGTGGCGTGGTGACGAGTGTTGAACGTGGTGCTCGCCGCAAGGTGTTAAACATCGTAGTAGAGGCGGCTGCCGAACAGGACTACGAAGAATTTGGAAAGAAGAATGTTGCCTCAATGGATGCTGATGCTGTGAAAACCGCTTTGTTGGAAGCCGGTATTTTTGCGTTTATCAAACAACGTCCTTATGACATCATCGCCGACCCGACGGTTACCCCGAAGGAATCTTCGTATCTGCATTCGACACCAATCCGCTGGCTCCCAACTTCGAATTTGCTTTGAAAGGAGAAGAAGCAAACTTCCAGACCGGACTCGATGCTCTCGCCAAAATGGCAAAAACTTACCTGAGTATCAGCGTAAAACAAAACGCTACTGCACTGACTCAGGCTAAGAACGTTACAATTACTGCATTCGACGGACCGAACCCTGCCGGTAACGTAGGTGTTCAAATCAATCACATCGCTCCCGTATCCAAAGGTGAGACTGTGTGGACGATCGACCCGCAGGCAGTTATCTTTATCGGCCGTCTCTTTAATACAGGCCGTGTGGATTTCACCCGTACAGTAGCTGTGACTGGTTCCGAAGTGTTGAAACCTGCTTACTGCAAACTTCAGTAGGTGCGTTGCTGACTAACGTATTTGCCGGAAATGTAACGACAGGCAAGGATCTGCGCTACATCAGTGGTAATGTGTTGAGCGGAAAACAGGTATCACCGAACGGATTCCTGGGAGCTTTCGACAGCCAGCTGACTGTAATTCCCGAAGGTGACGACATTCACGAAATGCTTGGTTGGATTATGCCGCGTTTCAACCAGTTCAGTGCCAACCGCTCTTATTTTAGCTGGTTAATGGGCAAAAAAGAATATACGTTGGATGCCCGCATCAAAGGTGGCGAACGTCATATGATTATGTCAGGTGAATACGACAAGGTATTCCCAATGGATATCTTGCCCGAATATCTGATTAAAGCTATCATCGCCGGTGATATTGACCGTATGGAAGCGTTGGGTATCTACGAAGTGGCTCCCGAAGACTTCGCTCTCTGCGAATTCGTCTGCTCTTCGAAAATGGAACTGCAACGTATCGTCCGTGCCGGACTCGACATGCTCCGTGCTGAAATGGCATAATCAATGCCCGCATGGCAAATCGTAAATTGTAAATCGTAAAATAGTAAATATATTAATGAAAGCGTTAAGAAATTATCTCGATAAGATAAAGCCGAACTTTGAAGAGGGCGGCAAATTCCACGCATTCCAGTCGGTGTTCGACGGCTTCGAAACATTCCTGTTCGTGCCCAGCAAGACTGCGAAAACGGGAACGCACATACACGACGCGATCGACAGCAAACGTATCATGTCGATTGTGGTTATTTCGTTAGTACCGGCGTTGCTGTTCGGTATGTACAACGTAGGTTATCAGCATTTCACTCATACAGGTGCCACAGGCAGCTTCTTCGAAATGTTTATCTACGGATTCCTGGCAGTGTTGCCGAAAATAATCGTATCTTATGTAGTAGGTCTGGGCATTGAGTTCATCGTAGCTCAATGGAAGAAGGAAGAAATTCAGGAAGGATTCCTCGTTTCGGGTATCCTGATCCCGATGATTGTTCCGGTTGACTGTCCGTTGTGGATTCTCGCCGTAGCTACTGCATTTTCTGTTATCTTTGCGAAAGAGGTATTCGGTGGTACAGGTATGAACATTTTCAACGTAGCGTTGATTACTCGTGCATTCCTGTTCTTCGCTTATCCGACCAAGATGTCCGGTGATGCCGTTTGGGTATCCGGCGACACTATTTTCGGTATGGGACAGGCGGTAGACGGACTTACGGTTGCCACTCCTCTGGGATTAGCTGCAACGACAGGTACTGTGCCTGAGTTCAGCATGGATATGGTGACAGGTCTGATTCCCGGTTCTATCGGTGAAACAAGCGTGATTGCTATTCTGATTGGTGCCGTTATCCTTTTGTGGACGGGGGTTGCTAGTTGGAAAACTATGATTTCTGTGTTTGTCGGTGGTGCATTCATGGCTTGGGTGTTCAACGCAATCGGCATGGAAAACAATACAATGGCGCAAATGCTTGGTACGAACACCTCGTTCTCGGTGGTTTCTGCTTCGGTGCCGTGTTCATGGCTACCGACCCTGTAACTTCCGCACGTACGGAAGAGGTAAGTATATTTTCGGATTCCTGATTGGTGTCATGGCGATCGTTATCCGTGTTCTGAACCCGGGTTACCCCGAAGGTATGATGCTCGCTATCCTGTTAATGAACATCTTCGCACCGCTGATTGACTACTGTGTAGTACAGGGAAATATCAGTCGCCGCGAGAAACGTGCTATCAAGTCTAACCAATAAATACCGAATGAAAATGAATACGAATAGTAATAGTTATACTATCATTTATGCTTCGGTAATGGTTGTTATCGTTGCATTCCTGCTGGCATTCGTTAGCTCTTCATTGAGAGAAACACAAAACAAGAATGTGCAGTTGGACACTAAAAAGCAGATTCTTGCTGCATTGAACATTAAGAATGTAGAAGATGCGGATGCAGAATATCAGAAATATGTAAAAGGTGATATGCTGATGAACGTAGACGGTACGCTGACTGAAAATACTGGCGAATTTGCTACCAACTACGAGAAAGAAGCAAAAGAACAACAACGTCTGCACGTATTTGTGTGCGAAGTGGACGGCCAGACTAAATATGTCGTTCCTGTTTACGGTGCCGGTCTTTGGGGCGCTATCTGGGGATACATCGCGCTGAACGAAGATAAGGATACTGTTTACGGTACTTACTTCTCTCATGCTAGTGAAACTCCGGGTCTGGGTGCTGAAATTGCTACCGAACATTTCCAGAATGAATTCGTAGGCAAGAAAACATTGGAAGACGGTTCTATCGCTTTGGGAGTTGTAAAGAATGGCAAGGTAGAGAAACCTGAATATCAGGTGGACGGTATTTCGGGTGGTACAATTACCTCAGTAGGAGTGGACGCTATGTTGAAAGCTTGCCTGAGCAGTTATATGAGTTTTTTAACTAAATAATTAAGGAGGAGATATAAAGAATATGGGACAATTGTTTTCAAAGAGAAATAAAGAAGTATTCTCTGCTCCGTTGGGAATAGATAATCCGGTTACCGTACAGGTGCTAGGTATCTGTTCTGCACTTGCTGTTACCGCAAAACTGGAGCCTGCCATTGTAATGGGACTTTCGGTAACAGTGATTACAGCTTTTGCTAATGTCGTTATTTCATTGCTTCGCAAAACCATTCCTAACCGTATACGTATCATCGTTCAGTTGGTTGTGGTAGCTGCTTTGGTAACTATCGTGAGTGAAGTTCTGAAAGCGTTTGCTTATGATGTAAGCGTGCAACTTTCTGTTTATGTAGGTTTGATTATTACCAACTGTATTCTTATGGGACGTCTGGAAGCATTTGCCATGCAGAACGGTCCTTGGGAGTCTTTCCTTGACGGTGTCGGTAATGGTTTGGGATATGCCAAGATTCTGGTAATCGTGGCTTTCTTCCGCGAATTGCTTGGTTCGGGTACACTGCTTGGTTTCAATATATTGAACTACGAACCTATTCAAAACACCGGATACATTAACAACGGTTTGATGTTGATGCCGCCTATGGCATTGATTATCGTAGCTTGCATTATCTGGTACCAACGTGCGCGCCACAAAGAGTTGCAAGAAGAAAGTAATTAATAATTCAAGATTCAAAAAAGAATTATGGAACATTTATTAAGTTTATTCGTCCGCTCTATCTTTGTGGACAACATGATATTTCGCATTCTTCCTGGGTATGTGTTCATACCTGGCCGTTTCGAAGAATGTGAAGACTGCCGTAGGACTGGGTATCGCCGTAACTTTTGTGTTGCTGGTGACGCTTCCGGTGAACTACTTGTTGCAAACTAAGGTGCTGGCTGCCAACGCTATCATTGAAGGTGTCGATCTTAGTTTCTTGAGTTTTATTCTTTTCATTGCCGTTATTGCCGGTATTGTGCAATTGGTGGAAATGGTGGTGGAACGTTTCAGCCCGTCGCTGTACGCTTCACTAGGTATCTTCCTGCCGTTGATTGCCGTTAACTGTGCTATCATGGGTGCTTCTCTGTTTATGCAGCAACGCATCAATCTCGGTCCGAGTGACCCGAAGTACATTGGTGATATCTGGGACGCGCTTTCTTATGCACTCGGTTCCGGTATCGGTTGGCTGCTGGCTATCGTAGGTCTGGCTGCTATCCGTGAGAAAATGGCTTACTCTGACGTTCCTGCTCCGTTGAAGGGCTTGGGTATCACGTTTATCACAGTAGGCCTAATGGCAATCGCATTTATGTGTTTCTCTGGTTTGAACATCTAAAAGAAAGGAATAAGACAATGGATATGAATTTAATATTAGCGAGCATTGGGGTATTCCTTGTGGTTATTCTGCTGCTTGTTGTTATCCTGTTGGTTGCCAAAAAATTTCTGGTACCGTCAGGTAACGTGAAACTGACAATCAACGGTGAAAAGGAATTGGAAGTGGCTTCCGGTTCTACTTTACTGAATACGCTGTCTGTCAACGGGATATTCCTGTCATCCGCTTGTGGTGGTAAGGCTCTTGCGGACAGTGCAAATGCCAGGTGCTTGAAGGTGGCGGTGAAATCTTGCCTTCCGAAGTTCCTCACTTTAGCCGTAAACAGCAGCAAGACCATTGGCGTCTGGGCTGTCAGGTGAAAGTGAAAAGTGATATGTCTATCAAGATTGACGAGTCTGTGCTCGGTGTGAAAGAGTGGGAGTGTGAAGTTATCTCCAACAAGAACGTGGCTACATTTATCAAAGAGTTCATCGTTGCTCTGCCTAAGGGTGAACACATGGACTTCATCCCCGGTTCTTATGCACAGATCAAGATTCCTAAATTCTCAATGGACTATGACAAGGATATCGATAAGAGCCTGATTGGTGACGAATATCTGCCTGCATGGGAGAAATTCGGTCTGTTGGGCTTGAAGTGTAAGAACGATGAGGAAACAATCCGTGCTTACTCTATGGCCAACTATCCGGCGGAAGGTGACCGTATCATGTTGACTGTACGTATCGCTACTCCACCGTTCAAACCGAAAGAACAAGGTCCCGGATTTATGGATGTAATGCCGGGTATCGCTTCTTCTTATATCTTCACGCTGAAACCGGGTGACAAGGTTATTATGAGCGGTCCTTATGGAGATTTCCACCCAATCTTGGATTCTAACAAGGAAATGATGTGGATTGGTGGTGGTGCCGGTATGGCTCCGTTGCGTGCACAAATCATGCACTTGACGAAGACACTGCACGTTACCGATCGTAAGATGTCTTACTTCTACGGTGCCCGTGCGTTGAACGAAGTATTCTATCTGGAGGACTTCCTGCAAATCGAAAAAGACTTCCCGAACTTCACATTCCATTTGGCACTTGACCGTCCGGATCCTGCTGCTGATGCTGCCGGTGTGAAGTATACTCCGGGATTCGTTCACAACGTAATCTATGAAACTTACCTGAAGAATCACGAAGCTCCTGAAGATATTGAATATTATATGTGTGGTCCTGGCCCGATGTCGAAAGCTGTTGAAAAGATGCTTGATGACTTGGCGTTCCAGCCAGAACTTGATGTTCGATAACTTCGGAGGATAATCTTCGAAAAATACCCTCCGGTTGGGAAACTACCGGAAAGGTATATAAAAACAGGGCGGGAAATCTGAATGCTGATTATGCTTCTCAGATTTCCGCCTTCTTTTGTGTCTTTTCGGGATGTATTTGGTGAATTTTATGTCAGTTTTGAAGATAGTTATCTGTTTTTGCATCTACTTATCTATTAATTTTGTACTTTTGACTACATAATAGTTCCCTAAATACATTTTGTTATGGAATATCATCGTATTTCTTTTATTCACGACGACACGGAGTATTCGTTTATCAAAGCTATGAATGCAGGTTTAACCGGATATGATCTGATGAAAGCCTGTCGGGTAGAAGTTACGATTTATATGAAGGAGAATAACCTGAAAGGTCGCTATATACTGACTGGAATGGCTAAAGTTTGACCGTCTTTTTGTCTTCATACTCTTACTCTTTTTGTATCTTTGCCACATGTTAGAGAAAAATGAGATTATACAATCGGTTCTTCGTAACTTGAGGATCGAGGAGTTGAACCCGATGCAGGAAGCATCGCTGGAACAAGCTACAGGAAAAAAAGACGTCATACTGTTGTCACCGACAGGATCAGGTAAGACTTTGGCTTATCTGCTGCCATTATTGCTCACTTTGAAAACGGATGACGGTAGTGTGCAGGTATTAATCTTAGTACCTTCGCGCGAGCTGGCTTTACAGATAGACAGTGTATTTAAGGCAATGGGTACTTCTTGGAAAACTTGTTGTTGTTATGGTGGGCACCCTATTGCTGAAGAAAAAAAGAGTATTCTAGGCAATCATCCTGCTATTATTATTGGTACTCCGGGACGTATCACCGATCATTTGTCCAAGGGAAACTTCAATCCCGAAACGATCCATACACTGATTATTGATGAATTTGACAAATCACTGGAATTTGGCTTCCATGATGAAATGGCGGAGATTATCACACAACTTCCGGGATTGAAGAAACGTATGCTGCTTTCAGCTACCGATGCAGAAGAAATTCCCCAGTTTACAGGATTGAACCGCACAGTGAAACTGAATTTCCTGCCGGATGCTTCTGAAGAACAGGAATCCCGCCTGACATTAATGAAGGTGATTTCTCCCTCGAAAGACAAGATTGATACTTTATATAATTTGCTTTGTACACTGGGAAGTAGTTCTAGTATTGTTTTCTGTAATCATCGAGATGCGGTAGACCGGGTACATAGCTTCTGGCTGAAAAGAAGTTATTTGCCGAACGTTTTCATGGTGGCATGGAGCAGCCGGACCGTGAACGTGCTTTGTATAAATTCCGTAACGGTAGTTGTCATGTGCTTATCTCTACGGACCTCGCTGCCCGTGGGCTGGATATACCGGAAATTGAGCATATCATTCATTACCACCTTCCTGTGAACGAAGAAGCCTTCACGCATCGTAACGGACGTACCGCGCGTTGGATGCAACCGGAACTTCTTATCTGGTGCTTCACGCTGAGGAAAAACTTCCGACTTATATCCCGGATAATATAGAAACAGTGGCATTACCGGAAAATGCTTCTCGTCCTCCTAAATCTGTCTGGACT
>ENA-OQCK01000536-OQCK01000536.1-human-gut-metagenome-genome-assembly--contig:-NODE-536-length-19682-cov-7.240961_pt1 | contig 19682 bp, 14 predicted proteins | sample MGYA00242498_ERZ504578 | MGnify/ENA primary metagenome ERZ504578 (study PRJEB26092, sample SAMD00036229) | human gut metagenome | host: Homo sapiens | study: EMG produced TPA metagenomics assembly of...
CAGCTCACTCTATAAATATCATAGTTCTATCGGAACTATGTTCTCTTTTATATTCTCTCTTTGCAAAAATTCTAAAAATATCAGGATTCGTATATTAAAAAATGATATTTAATGTTTGATAAATGATATTGTTTTTACAATAAATATCTTTTTCATATGGCTATAAACCCATAAATACATCTATAAACCTCATAGTCCGATAGTACTAATAACAAATTAGATGTTGCCTATGAAATAAAAAGTATTAGACCTTTAAATCACCTATTTTACCGGTAATCATTTTACCACCAATAATTTAATATCAATCCAATAATTTAATTATTTAAATTATGAAAAACATCCTTTTCGCAACAAGGAAGAGCAATGGTGTTCCAATGTTAAAAAGCACCCTTCCTATTATTCTATTTAGCATGTTTCCGGGAGTTGCCAGTATTGCGGCAACGGAATCTGCGACTCCTGACAATCCATTGGTTTCAATGGTGACTCAACAAAACAAAAAAGTCAGCGGTATTGTTTATGACACAAATGGAGATCCTGCCATCGGAGCAAATGTCATCGTAAAAGGGACAACCAATGGAACCATTACAGACATGGATGGTAAATATACGTTGGAAGTACCGGCAAATGCCATTTTGCAAATTTCCTACATCGGATACAATACCCAAGAAATACCAGTAGGTAATAAAACAACAATCAACGTAAATCTTAAAGAAGATACACAAGCCCTAGACGAAGTGGTCGTCGTAGCCTACGGTACTCAAAAAGCACGTTCAGTAACAGGGTCTATGAGTAGCTTGATGCTAGTGAACTATCTGATATGCCGGTTTCCCAGATTGGGGAAAAATTACAAGGAAAATTCTCTGGAGTACAAATCAACCAAGCCAATGGAGAACCAAACGGCGGTTTAGTGATCCGTGTGCGTGGTGCGGCTTCTATCAATGGAGGAAACGAACCATTAGTTGTTATCGATGGTTTCCCCACTACTTCCAGTTTGGCATCCATCAGCCGGATGAGATCGAGAATATCACTGTATTGAAAGATGCGGCTTCTGCCTCTCTGTATGGATCACGCGCAGCCAATGGTGTTATCTTGGTAACTACAAAAAGCGCTAAAGGAGTAAGCGCAGGTAAACCGCATATCGATTTCAGCGCATACTTCGGAATTGACAAGGTCTCCAATCAAGGAAGACCGGATTTGATGAATGCACAAGAGTTTGCCCAGTTCAAGAAAGAATATTATGAAGATCAAGCACTTTACGAAGGTTATACAGGAGGAGTTCCCGAATGTTATCAAAACCCACAAGCAATCGGTAAGGGCACGGATTGGTTTGATATTCTTTTGCAAGACGCAATCACACAAAACTACAACTTAGGCCTAAGCGCAGCAGGAGAGAAATTCAAATCAGCTGTCAATATCAATTACAACGCAAAAGAAGGTGTTATTTTGAACACTTACTCCAATCGTTTCGCCGCACGTGCCAATAACGTATATGAAGCATCTGACCGTGTTTCATTCGGATTAAACGTCTCCGGATCTTACACAATCGGTCAATTAACAGACGGATTAGGTGGTGGACGTTACATCATAGGTTCTGCCATGTTGATGGACCCGCAGTTGAAATACAAGAATGATGACGGAACTTATCCTATCGCCTATACGCAACCGGGTATGTTCGCCAACCCTAACTATTATCTTGTTCTTACTCAGCGCCAGAATCCATCTAAAACCTTCAGAGGTACAATCAATGCCTATACAGACATCAAGATCATTGACGGCTTGAAGTATCGTTTAAGTGCTAATGCGGATTTGGCGAACAACTCTCGTTCAAACTGGATTCCATCTACCGCAAACGGAGCTATGTTCTCCGCTCCTCCTCAACCAGCCACAGGTTCCTATCATACTTCTAATTACGTAAACTGGCTATTGGAAAACACGTTAACTTACAACAAGACAATCGCTAATGATCATAACCTTGATATTTTAGTAGGTTATACGACTCAGAAAAACACACAGGAAAACGCTCGAATCGACGCTTCCGACTATCCGGATGATGAGCTACCTTGGTTTGGAGCCGCAATCACAAGAACAGGAAACTCTGATGCTGATAAATGGGGTAGCTGGGCCATGATCTCTTATTTGGGACGTTTGAATTACGACTATAAAGAAAAATATATCTTATCTGTGGCATTCCGCCGGGATGGTTGTTCTCGATTTGGTTCGAACGCAAAATTCGCCAACTTCCCATCCGTTTCTGTAGGTTGGATCGCTTCAGACGAGCCTTTCATGGAGAAATACGATAAAGTTAGCCATTTGAAACTTCGCGGTAGTTATGGACTGGTAGGAAACTACAACATCGGAAACTATACCTATTTAGCTTCCGTAGGCTCCTACAACTATGTGACAGATGGATCTATCACCGCCGGACGTGCTCTTTCCCGTATCGGAAACAACGAGCTGACCTGGGAGACAACCAAACAAATGGACTTCGGTGTGGATTTAGGGTTATTCAACGATCGTGTATTCTTAGTCTATGATTACTACAGAAAATGGACGGATGGTCTGTTGTATCAGATTGATATCCCCTACTCTTCTGGATTCAGCAATATTCAGTCTAACATCGGTGAGTTCCATTTCTGGGGTCATGAGATCAGTTTGGAAACAAAGAATATGGTAGGAGCCTTTAAATGGAATACGCAGATTAATGTATCCATCGACCGAAACAAAGCCGCCAAATTGGGGACAAACGATACTCCCATTGGAGGCTTCAACAATCAAGAAGATTACAACCGTACCGCTGTAGGGAAACCATTAGGTATGTTCTACGGATACGTATACGACGGAGTATTCATGACTGAGGCTGAATATGAGGCAGGTCCTAAACATGCGTCATCCATGGTTGGTACTGTACGAATGAAAGACCTGAATGGAGACAACAAGATTGACATGGACGATAGAACTTACATTGGAAATCCGAATCCCGACTTCACATTCGGCATAACGAATGAATTCTCATGGAGAAACTTTGATGCTAGCCTGTTATTGACCGGATCCGTTGGAAACGACATCATTGACGGCACATTGGAGTGGACAGAGAATATTGATGGCGTATTCAACGTACACAAAGGTGTAGCCAACCGATGGCGTTCCGTAGACAATCCCGGTGACGGACAAGTTCCCCGTACTCGTACAGGTACAACAGAGCTATTCCGTTACACAAACTCTCGCTGGGTATCAAACGGTTCTTATTTAAGGGTTAAGAATTTGACCGTAGGCTATACTATTCCTATCAAGAAGAATCCATACGTGAAAGGACTACGCATTTATGCAAGTGGACAGAACTTATTGACTTGGACAGGGTATAAAGGTATGAACCGGAAGTCAGTGGCAAAGGTGCCAGTGGCTTATATCAAGGGGTAGACAATACCGCTTATCCGGTAGCTCGCACATTCTCTTTAGGCGTTAATGTTAAATTTTAAAAGTTAAATCAGTATGAAAAAAAGATATCTATATGTTGCAACTTTGGCTGCATTGTTGAACTTTTCGTCTTGCAGTAATTCTTTTTTGGACTTAAATCCGGATACAGCCATTACAGCAAATACATTCTACAAAACAGCAGAACACTTCGACCAAGCACTAGTCGCTTCTTACACGGCTTTCAGAAGCATTGCTCAAACCGGAATAATGATGGATGAGATGCGCTCGGATAATTCCTTCTATACCTTCTACTCAGGAGATAGAGGCCCATACGCTTCAACGGAGGTACTAGCCTTGTTCTTGGATAGCGGGGATCCTATTAGCTGGATAGAGACCCGATACAAAGACAATTATACTTGTATAGGTCGTGTCAATACAATCTTGAATCGCTTGGAATCCTCTGAAATGACAGATTCAGAAAAAACGCAGTAAAAGCCGAGGCTCTATTTTTAAGAGCATACTATTATTACGACTTGGTTCAGCACTGGGGGGGAGTCCCCTTGATATTAGAGGAGGTACAGAACGAAGCAGATGCGTTTAAAGCAAAATCTTCAGCAGAAGAGGTTTATAACCAAATTATCACAGACCTTACGGAGCGATCACGCTAGGTTTACCTGTGCCTTCTAAATTCCCGCAAAGCGGACGAGCAACGATGGGAGCCGCAAAAATGTTGAGAGCATACACTTACATGTCTCAACCCGATCGGAATTATCCGGCCGCAGAGCAAGACTTGAAAGATATCACAAAGATGAATTATACATTGTTGAGTGATTACAATGCTGTATTTGACAAAGCGAATAAAAACAACCAAGAATCCATATTGGAAGTACAATACGCCAATGACGGTAGTACAGATGAGTGGAATCGTATTCCTTGGAATATAATCCCTAAATGTAGTAACAATGAAGTCCTTATGGGTATCGCTGGTTCCAATTATGTAGGTGCATGGCCTGGTGGTACCGCCGGAGGCTGGAATGTTCCCACGGATGAAATGATCCAATCTTATGAAAAGGGAGACAAGCGTTTAGAGGCATCTATCGCAGTGGCAGAAGGAACGTTGGATGGTGATAACTTCACATTCGAAGAAGTTAAAAGCCCGATCGGTTATACGCCAGCTGCAGGAAAAGACTTCCGTTACTTTGTAAAGAAGTATTATCATCCACCTTACACCTATTCACTGAGGCAGACGATAATTTCCCGGTTTACCGTTACTCAGGCGCCTTGTTGCTATTATCAGAGGCATTGGTGAAACAAGGTAAGAACGCAGAAGCTTTGCCTTATATTAACCAAGTAAGAGAAAGAGCGGGACTTAAGCCTTTAGCGTCTGTAACATTAAACGATGTTATGGATGAAATGCGCCATGAGTTGGCCTTCGAGAACAAACGTTGGACGGATTTAATCCGCAATGATCAAGCCATTGAAAAAATGACAGCATTCGGCAAGACCATGAAAGCTCTTTATCCGTGGATTTTACCTTCCGCATTCAACGTCACGAAAGAGCGTTTCGTATACGCCTTCCCGAGACGTGAAATGGACATCAATTATCTATTGGAACAGAATCCCGGATATTAATATAATCTATATTATTCCTTTTGAAGAGGGCCGGCAATAGCCAGCCCTCTCGGAGATTACACTAATTTTATAGCGGATTTATATAAACAATTTAATAGCATGAAAACACAGGAATTAGTCAAGTATCTATCTTTCGCTATTACATGCGGATATTTATCTTGGGGCTTAACGAGCTGTGATGGGCAAAAAGCATGAGTTCCGACAATTGGGCTACATTGGAAACCGGATTTAAAGATCCGAAAGCAGAATATCGAACAGCACCTTTCGCCGTATGGAATGGTAAGGTGACAAAAGAAGAGGTAGAACGGACAATCCAAGAGCTGAAAGACGCCGGATCTGGAGGAGCATTTATACATCCACGTCCAGGCTCATTACCGAATATATGTCAGACGAATGGTACTCTTTGTACAGGCATGCTGTCGAATATGGAAAAAAAAATGATATGAACATCTGGATCTATGACGAGAACTCATATCCCAGTGGTTTCGCAGGTGGACATGTTCCCGAACTGATGCCGGAGTCTTATAATCAAGGACAAGGCTTGGCTTTGAAAAAAGCTGAGCTATTACCCGAGAAGTTAGACAACTGTTTTATCTGCCTAAAAAAAGAGGGTGACAAATGGAAAGACATCACAAACGAAGTTGACTCCTACAAACAAAAGAAAGGAGAATATTACCTGTATGAGAAAACATTCTATGGACGCTCGGATTGGTATGGTGGATATTCTTACGTAGATGTCATGGTAAAAGGCGTAACCGAGAAGTTCATCGACGTAACGATGCAAGGTTATGAGAAGGTTGCTAAAAATGAGTTTGGCAAGACCATACCGGGTATTTTTACTGACGAACCCAATATCCAGAGCTCCGGAGTCTGCGCTGGACACCGGATTTGTTCGACGTATTCCAGCAAAAGTGGAATTACGATTTAAGACCTTTATTGCCATTGTTAGAAGAAGAAGTCGGCAACTGGAAAGAGGTACGTCATAACTACATGGAAACCTTATTGCAATTATTTATCGATCGATGGTCAAAACCATTTCATTCCTATTGCGAGCAAAACAATTTACAATGGACAGGCCATTACTGGGAACATGGTTGGCCTTATATGAATGACGGACCAGATAATATGGCCATGTATGCTTGGCATCAAGTCCCGGCCATCGATATGTTGTTCAACCAATTTGATGATAAAAGCCCCGTCGCGCAATTCGGTAACGTACGTGCGGTAAAAGAGCTGAGGAGCGTGGCCAATCAAATGGGATATACCCGGACTTTGAGTGAGACATACGGTGGAGGAGGCTGGGATGAGACCTTCAAAGACTTCAAGCGTTTAGGTGATTGGGAATACGTATTAGGTGTCAATTTTATGAACCAACATCTTTCGCACATGACATTGACCGGCGCTCGTAAATACGATTACCCTCCAGTATTTACATACCATTCTCCTTGGTGGTCTAACTACAAGAGCTTGAATGATTACTACGCACGCTTATCTTGGGTCATGAGTAAAGGTGTACAAGACAATGACATATTGGTTATCGAACCGAACTCTACCCTATGGAGCTATTATTCTCACACAAAAAGTAGCAAGCAATTGATGGAAGTCGGGCAAGCCTTCCAAACCTTTGTGACAACTTTGGAAAAGAGTCAAGTAGAATACGATCTGGGCTCTGAGAATATCATCAAGGATCAAGGAGCCGTAAAAAACGGTCAATTCGTCATCGGAAAAGCAGCTTACTCAACAGTAGTTCTTCCTCCTTTGATGGAGACTTTAAATAAGCCCACATTCGATTTACTACAAAAATTCGTTCAGCAAGGAGGAAAAGTGGTACGTTTCTCCTCTCCCAATCGGATTGATGGCGCAGAAAACGGCGAATTAGCCAAAGTATTAAGCGCACAATCGGTCATATCCTACGATCAATTGAATGAAAAAGTCATTCAAGATGCTTTTCCTCCAAAAGATTGCAAATTTTCTTTTAAGGGAGGCGACTTATTCCATCAACGTCGTAAGTTTGCAGATGGGGAATTGCTATTCTTAGTCAACTCATCCATGACCGAGTCCGTAGAGGGAACCATAGTCACAGTCGGCAAATCTGCAATCCGCTAGATGCATGGAGGGTAAGATTTATTCCTATCCTTCCGTTGTAGACAATGGGTTATTACATACAGATTTCCATTTGGAACCTGCAGGAAGTTTATTACTTTATTATTCCAACCATATATTGAAAGGATATCCGGAAGCACCCGCTATCGCCGGAAATACGAAATTGGCAGCTAGCAAAAGTGTTGAAGTAAAACGTTTGAAAGAAAATGCATTGAATATTGATTTCTGTGATGTATCCGTAAAGGGAAAAACTCAGAAAAACATTTATTTTGCACAAGCTGCCGATATGGTATTCAAGGAATATGGTTTTACAAATGGCAATCCATGGAACACTTCTGTACAATACAAAAGAAATATCTTGGATAGGGACACCTTCAAGACCGGAGGATTCGTCGCAACCTACCATTCAACGTGAATGATAAGTTTGATTATTCTACGATGAAACTGGTAGCTGAACGTCCTGAGTTTTTCTCCGTGAAAGTAAACGGACAGCAAGTACAGGCCATTCCTGGTGAATGGTGGCTAGACCGCTCTTTCGGAGTATACGCGATCGGAAACATGGTGAAACAAGGAACCAACACGGTCGAGATGAGTGTGACACCAATGAGTATATTCGCAGAGATCGAACCGATCTATGTGATCGGTGATTTTGCGGTTGTTCCTGAAAGCAAAGGATGGAGCATCAGCGCTCCAGTAGAGAAACTGACTTTGGGCAGCTGGAAAGAACAAAAACAACCGTTCTATTCTTGGGATGTTTCCTATACAAAGGAATACGACGTGAAAGATACCTCTAAACCCTACACCATCCAGTTGAACGCTTGGAACGGTACGGTCACCGAAGTCTACGTGAACGGCGAGAAAGCCGGAATCATCGGGTTTGATCCATATCGCTTGAATGTAGCCTCCTATTTGAAACCTGGAAAAAATCAAATAGAAGTCCGCGTAATAGGAAGCCACAAGAACCTGTTAGGCCCGCATTATAACAACCCGAATCCGGGTCTGGCCAGTCCATGGCATTGGAAGAATATCCGCAAGCAAATACCCGGCTCCGACTATCAGATGCTGGATTATGGCTTAATGGAAGATTTTGACCTTGTTTATTAATAGAGATAATAATGGCATCAAAGCATGATTATACGCATAACATGCTTTGATGCATTTATTTAATCACAATAGATTTTTAGCGATGTTTAAATATTCATATAAATATGCACTGATGGTATACTTGCTGTTATTGAGCGCATCACCCATATTCAGTCAAAAAAGCGATGAATTGAGACATTCATTCAATGCTCCTCCCAATCAAGCGAAACCCCGTGTGTATTGGTGGTGGCTCTATAACCGAATAAACAAAGAAGGTATTACCCGAGATTTGCAGGAATTCAAGGAGAAAGGATCAGTGGTGTGAATCTGATCTGCACCGGAGGATATGCAGGTGACAAAGCTTTAGAAGGAATCAAGTGGCTCAGCCGGAATGGCGTGAACTTTTCCGGCACGCGTCAGTGAAGCTAAACGACTGGATATCGAATTGGGATTCAACCTGTCCGGAGGATGGACGATGCTGGTCCTTGGGTTACGTATGACAACGCAATGAAAAAAGTAGTCCAATCGGATACGATTATCGCAGGAGGTAAGAAAGTCTCCATGAAACTGCTCAGCCGGAAACCGTAGAAGGCTATTATAAAGATGTCTGGGTACAGGCTTTCCGTATTGACACCACAAAGAAGTTGGTAGACGCAGAATCCGCAAAAGACCTAACCCTATACATGAAACCAGACGGAAACTTTGAATGGAAAGCCCCGAAAGGAAATTGGTTGATCCTCCGCACAGGATATACCTTGACCGGACATACTTGGAGCCGTTGGTTCGCCTATCCCCAAGGGGACACTTTCGCAGAAGGAGCCGGATATGAGATCGACTATTTAAGCAAAGCGGCCCTCGACAACCATTTCAACCACTTGGGAACAATTATTCTTGACGAGGTCAAAAAGGCAGGAGGCGATTTGGCCTATTTCTGGTCGGATAGCTGGGAATGCGGGAAATTAACTTGGACACAAGATTTCCCTGAACAATTCATGCACTACCGGAAATACGATTTGAAACCTTATATGCCATATTGTCCGGATATATAGTTAAGGACTCTCTCTTTTGCGAACGTTTCCAAGAAGACTTCGATCGCACGATTCAAGATTGTATCGCCGATAATTACTACGGTCATTTTTACGATCTCTGCCATAAGAACGGACTGAATGTCGCAATGAAGCCGGAGGACCTAATGACATTCCACCCCAGGATGTCTTAAAGAATCTAGGACGATGCGATATTCCTGCCGGCGAGTTTTGGGTTCATTACAAATTGCCGGAAGACGGAATGAACTCCCGGAAAAGCGCCCGGTTGAATTTGAAACAAACCGCCTCTGCCGCTCATATCTATGGTCTACGTGAGGCGCAAGCGGAAGCTTTCACCCAAATGGAACAAGATCGTACTCATTGGTCGTTAGGCCCGTATGATTTGAAACCGTATGCGAATGACGCATTCTGCGAAGGAATAAACCGCTTTATGTTGCACCAGTCAACCTGCCAGCCACCCGAGGATGGAAAACCAGGTTATGAGTTTTGCGCTGGACAGCATTTTACCCCCAACCTTACTTGGTGGGAACAATCATCCGCATTCTTCTCTTATTTATCACGATGCCAATATCTGTTGCAAGAAGGTAAATTCGTAGGCGACGTATGCTATTACATTGGCGAACAGACTCCATCACTGGTTCCTCCTCAGTACATCATTCCGTCGTTAGGTCTAGGATACGACTGTGATTATACGAATGTGGAGGTCTTGTTAACGAGAATGTCCGTAAAAGATGGTAGGATTGTCTTGCCGGACGGCATGAGTTATCGCTTACTCTATCTCCAAAATTGTGTCTCACCGGATAAGGAGATATGCGAGGCCGTTTCTCGCTACCAACAATTAGAAGTACCTACTGAAGCATCGGAAATAATGTCCCTGGATGTGCTTAAGAAACTGCGTGAACTGATTATGGACGGAGCAACTGTCATAGGCGCACCACCAACAATGTCCGCAGGACTAGACAACTATCCTTATGCGGACAATGAGGTACGTAAACTGGCCTCAGAGATTTGGGGAGACTTGGATGGGAAAAACATCACGGAGCGTAGATTAGGTAAAGGAAGGATCATCTGGGGCAAAACCGCACGCGAGGTTTTGCAAGCGGATGGAATCGGACAAGACTTCGCCTATCTGAACCAGACTGCAGAACCGGAAAAATTCAATTACATCCACCGTTCATTGGACGATTGCGATATATACTTTGTCATCAACCGGACAGGCAAACAAACTTCTAGCCAATTTACGTTCAGAGTTCAAGGTAAACAACCCGAGATTTGGGACCCTGTAACAGGCGAGATGAGAATAGCCTCCTCTTTCACCCAGCATGATGGATATACGACCGTCCCCTTAGAGTTCGTTCCGTACGGTTCTTACTTTGTCGTATTTGACAAGACAATCTCAACGGATAAGCAAGGAGAAGGCGATCGTAATTTCAGCAAGCTGGAAATAGCGCAAGATTTAAGCCACTCTTGGGAAGTGATGTTTGACACAACTATGGGAGGCCCGCAAAAGGTCTTTTTCGAGGATTTATCCAATTGGATAGATCGGCCAGAGGAGGGTATCAAGTATTATTCGGGGACAGCCACTTACCGGAAATCATTCAACCTTTCTTTCAAGAAAGGAAACGGCGAACGTATCTACCTAGACCTTGGAGATGTCAAGCATGTCTCATCAGTTCGGTTCAACAACAAAGACTTAGGTGTCTTATGGTGCACCCCGTGGCGAATAGATATCACGGACTATGTAAAAGAGACCGGCAACTTCGTAGAAATCGATGTGATTAACTTATGGGCTAATCGGGTGATCGGTGATTGGAAATTACCCAAGGAACAACGGTTTACCCGTACTCATGATGTTTTCCGTTTTGACATGTTAAGAGCTAGTACCCCGCTTACGGACGCAGGTTTGTTAGGGCCGGTTAGCATTCTAAAAGAGAAAGTATGGGATGTGGATACACGAAGTACCGCCTTGGACTTATCCCCCGCAAAGTGGATATGGTATCCCGCAGGTAGAACCTTGCAAAATACATTTGTATTATTTCGGAAAGATATCGTATTGGACAAGAAACCTCATAAGGCTATCGGCTGGATATTGGCAGACAGCCGATATCGCTTGTTTGTCAACGGAAAGCGAATCCAATGGGGGCCAGCCCCTTCCGATCCTCGCTGGCAAGAGGCTGATCCAATAGACTTAACCGCATTTCTCACTGAAGGGAAAAATGTAATCGCTGTAGAAGTTTGCTTTTTCGGTTCTGGAGATGGTACACATCCAATGGGAAAGCCCGGATTTATACTAAACCTAGACATGGATCAAGAAAAGTTGGTGACCGACGCCTCATGGGATTGTTTTCTTGCTAAAAGTTGGCGACCGGGACAATATAAACGTTGGTTCCTACGCTCCTTACAGGAAGAATTCGATGCTCGGCTATATCCATACGGATGGGATACCTCTGATTTCAAACCAGACGAAAATTGGACAAAGGCTATCCTTGTAAGCAAGATGGCAAGGAACCTTCCGTGTGCAACAGCTCCTCCGAGTATGTCTGGGAAATATTCGGTGACAAGCAATTGTCCGAGATACGGAAAAGAAGCATTCCCACTATGCGAGAATTTGATTTCCATGTCACTACGCTAGAAGAATCTATGTGGATCCATTGGAAAAGACCAGCGGAAGATTATTTTGATTTGTTGGTATCAGACGCTTTCGAGACAATCGATAAACCAATCACAAGATCTCTCGGGGATGGAGAGTGGGAAATATCACCGCAGGGAAACTACGCAGCTGCCCTGACATTCTCTTTTCCGGAACAAGGTGTCGGATGGCCTCATTTCACGATCGATGCACCCGAAGACCATAGTGGAGCTACTGGTTCATGAGCTCATCAGAAAGGAGGCCCAGCACTTATCAACTCGCATTTCAATTCATGGTCACGCTTCATCTGTAAAGAAGGAATCAACCATTTTGAGACTTTCGATTTTGAGAGTTTCAGATGGTTACAACTGCATATCCGCAACTTCAACCGTCCCATAAAAATAGCTTCAGTAGGTATGCGTCGTCGTATCTATCCTTGGAAGTCGGAACCTACTATCGTTATATCGGATGATACCATCCAACACGTAGTCAATGCCGCCGTGAATACATTATTTAATTGCGCTCAAGAAACTCTAGTAGATGGAATGGCTCGCGAAAGACAACAATACAGTGGAGACGGAAGTCATCAACTACACGCCGTAATCCAAACACTAGGTGATATAACGTTACCGTATCGATTCGTGAACACTTTCAGCCAAGGGCTTTCCATTGACGGATATTTCATGGATAGTTGGCCCGCATGGGATCGCTTAGCTCGTACGGTTGAACGACAAATGCATTTAACAGGTTGGGGCCCAATATTGGATCATAGTATTGGTTTTTGCTTTGATGCTTTTCATTACTATATGTACACAGGCGATCTACAAGGATTAAAGGAGGTCTATCCCAGACTACTCTCCTTCTTCAGCTATCTCTATAAATTGACTGACAAATCAGAACATCTGGTTCCGGTGGAGAACTTAGGAATGTGCTCTGTCTATATCGACCATGAGGCTTATAAGCAAACGAAGCATAAGCAACTCGCACTCAATCTATACATCGTTGCCATGTGCCGAAATGCCTTATCTACATTATGCCAAGCGTTTGGCAATACTCAAAAAGCAGATGAGATCAATCAGTATGCGGCGGACATTCTACAAGGATGTATCCAAAAATTTTGGGATAAGGAACAACAAGTCTATGTAAGCAATCTACCATGGAAAGACGAGGAAGGAGAAATTCGTTACTGCGATCGTTCCTTAGCGACCGCCTTGATCTTTGATCTATGTCCAAACGGAGAGACCGCAAAAGCATTGAATCTATTAGAACAAAGTCCAGCAGAAATGGGAGTGTCGTATCCCTGTAACGCCGTATGGCCTCTATGGGCTTTGGTTAAATACAGGAAGATCAACACAGTCTTATCCGACCTAAGGGAAAAATGGGGCAACATGAGTTCCGTATGGGCCAATAATACGTTGCAAGAGTTTTGGCAGGCTTATCCCGACGAAGGTTCTCAATGGAGCCATTGTGCCATGTATCCCCTAATTGCCCTCAACCAAGGCATCGCTGGAGTATACCCACTCAAACCCGGTTGTGAGAGAATTAAGATGGAACCTCAATTAGGTGATCTTGAGCATATCCGTTTTGACGTGCAAACCCTCAAAGGAGCCATTCAATTCTCGGCGCAAGGCATAAAAGGGAAACGTGAGCTACGATTGCAAGTACCGGACTCTCTCTCTATCGAGTTAAGACTGGATAAACGAGAAAAGGTGGATTTGCCACTTTTACGCACGGAAAAAGACGGAATCAACGTATATAAGATCACACATCCCGGTTCTTATGTATTAAAACTAAAATATACTTAATTGTTGGCCCATAACATTCTAAATTCGTTACTATATGAAAGGAAATAGAGTAATTTTAAACACAGCCATTCTCTTGATAAGTTCAATGAGTTTATTAAAGCTGTCCGCTCAGAATGAAAATTCATGTGTACCTACGAATCTTCGTTGTGAGCATTTGGCACATCCTTTAGGAATCGACCGTCAGTCTCCCCGATTTAGCTGGTATTTGTCTGATACCCGAAATGGAGCTAAGCAAACGGCTTATCAGATCGCAGTAGGAAAAGACTCTTTGGCGCTATCTAAGGGAAAAGGTGCTATTTGGAAAAAGCAGATATCCGGAGACCAAATGCTGACCACTTATACGGGAAAGGCCTTAGAACCTTGTACACGTTATTATTGGAGTATCAGCGTTTGGGACAAGGACAAGAAGAAATCCCAGCCGGTTGTCTCCTCCTTCGAGACCGGCTTATTGACCCAAAGAAATTGGCAAGGCAAATTTATCTCAGACGGAAAGGATATGGAGTCTCGTGACACTCCTTATTTCAGGAAACAAATCTCATTAAACAAAGAGGTTGAATCCGCTCGCGCCTATATTGTCGCAGCCGGTCTCTACGAGTTATCTATCAATGGTGAGAAAGTCGGAGATCACTACCTAGATCCCGCCTTTACGGATTATGGAAAACGTTTGCTGTACGTGACACATGACGTGACAAGCCTTTTGCAACAAGGGAAGAACGCAATCGGTGTAATCTTAGGAAACGGATGGTATAATCATCAGCCAGTCGCAGAATGGAATTTCCACAACGCTCCATGGCGTGACAGACCATCATTTTGTATGGATATTCGCATCCGTTATACCGATGGAACAGAAGAGATCATTGCCTCGGACAATAGCTTTAAGACAAACTCCGGGCCTATCACGTTCAACGCTATTTATCTCGCGGAAAACCATGACTTCCGTAAGGACATGCCCAATTGGAATAAGCCTTCTTTTGATGACTCCTCTTGGCAAACAGCGACAGAAGTAGAAAAGCCGGATGTTATCATATCCTCCCAAACAATGCATCCTATTCGTATCACAGACTTTCGCAAGCCGATTGAGGTGAAAAAACTAAGTGATACGCTTTATCTGTATAACTTTGGGCAGAACTGGTCGGGTATCACCACTTTTACCGCACAAGGCGAAGCTGGTACGAAAGTAAAATTACGCCATGGAGAACAATTGGATTCCCGAGGTAAACGTTTGTTTGATGATAACAATACCCAATTCTATCAAAACGTAAACGAACCACTCAAGTATGGAAAACATCCGGAAGACGAATTGTTCCAAACGGATGTGCTTATCCTAGACGGGAAAAAGAACACGTTCACTCCACATTTCAACTATAAAGGATTCCAATATGTGGAAGTATCTTCCAATAAGCCCTTGGAACAGGACAAACAAGATATGACCTCCCACTTTATCCATACCGACTTACCACAGATCGGCACATTCGAATGCTCCGACTCTTTGATAAATCGTTTATGGCGTGCGACCAATTATTCATATCTGTCTAACTTGGTAGGGTATCCTACTGATTGCCCGCATCGTGAGAAAAACGGATGGACTGGTGACGCGCATTTAGCCATCGAGACCGCTTTATTTAATTACGATGGTATCACCTTGTATGAGAAATGGTTGGCAGATCATCGGGATAATATGTATGAAAACGGACGGTTACACTGTATCATTCCCTCTGGAGGCTGGGGCGGCGACATCGTAGACTGGACTTGTTCCGTAACGCTTATTCCTTGGGCGATCTATGAGTTTTATGGAGATCAGACCTGTTTACGTGATAATTACATCGAGATGAAGAGACATACCGATTACTGGTTGAGTAAGTTCCCCGATGGTTTAGTAGGAGATGCCGGATTGGGAGACTGGGTACCTCACAAAGCTGTAGCTAACCGAGAATTATCGGCCTCTATCTACCACTACAAAAACGCAGATATTATGTCACGCACAGCGAAGCTATTCGGTTATGAGGAAGAGTATAAATATTATAAGAACGAAGCGGAAAAAATAAAAGCAGCGATCAATAATAAATACCTCAACAAAGAAACCGGAATCTACGCTAGCGGTTATCAAACAGAACAGAGCATGCCACTCTATTGGGGTATCGTACCGGAAGAACTGAAAGCGAAAGTCGAGGAGCGTTTATCTGAACGTGTACACATGGATAAGGATCATCTGGATTTTGGCATCATGGGTTGCAAGACCGTACTGAACGCATTGACCGAAAGTGGGCACGTAGAACAGGCTTTCCGTATGGTCACACAACAGGACTATCCTCATGGGGTAACTGGTTGAGACAAGGGGCAACTACTTTGTTTGAGAATTGGGATTATAATGGATTGGCGTGGGGATACTCACAAAACCATATCATGTATGGAGAAATTGGAGCCTGGTTCTATAAAGCTCTTGCCGGAATCAACTTTGATCCACAGCAACCCGGTTTTAAAAACATCCTGTTAAAACCGCACTTCGTGAAAGAGCTTACGTATGTAAAAGCTTCTTATCATTCACCGTATGGAGAAATTATCTCCGCATGGAAAAGAGTGGGCGACAAAGTGATTTATCAAGTGACTATTCCCGCTAATACAACGGCGACTTTATATTTGAAGCATAAAGACGTACCGAAAACTTTATCATCAGGATCTTATGAATTTGAAATTAAATAGAGTAGATATGAGAATTTTGAATAAGACGATTTTATCGGGAATGCTGCTTCTACAAATGTTCGCAATTTGCACACAGGCCTCTTCCTTGAAAGTGAACCACCTCAAATGCGAAGAATTGGTAAATCCGTTAGCAATAGATAATACGACACCTCATTTTAGTTGGCAATTGAATAGCGGCAGGCAAGGAGAGCAACAGACTGCTTATCAAGTATTAGTAGCTTCTGACAGGGAACGACTGAATGAAAACAAGGCCGATTTATGGAATTCTGGTAAGGTGACCTCCTCCGCATCTACTTGGATTCCCTATCAGGGAAAGCTTTTGGCCGCTAAAAGTTTTGCTTATTGGAAAGTACGTATTTGGAATAAGGATGGAGAAGTATCCGAATGGAGTACTCCTGCTTCTTTCGGTATTGGCCTATTATCCCCACAGGATTGGAAGGCGCAATATATCGGTATAAACAACGAGGATCCTCAATCTCCCTTATTGAGAAAAACGTTTGAATGGAATAAGAAGGGAGATAAGATGCTGCTGCATGTCAACTCTTTAGGCTACCATGAGGTGTACTTAAACGGTTCGCCGGTAAGTGATATCGTATTGACCCCAGCGGTCTCACAATTCAATAGACGGTCACTTTCGGTCACCTACGACATCACTAACTCGTTGCGAATCGGTAAGAACGAATTGGTTATCTGGCTAGGAAAAGGTTGGTATCAAGACCAACTTCCTGGTGTCGTAAAAGGCGGTCCCTTTGTCCGTGCCCAATTAGAAGTGCGAAATAACAACGCATGGGAAACCTTTCAAGCCACAGACGCTTCTTGGCTGGCACGAGAAAGTGGTTACACCTCATTCGGGACTTGGCAGCCTCATCAATTCGGAGGTGAGGAGATCCATGCGGAAAAGCTGATCGCCTTGGATGCCGTTTCCCTAAACAAGGTAAGCTGGGCACCAGTCAAAGTTGCCGATATTCTAGAACACACCACCTCCCCACAAATGGTAGAACCCAATCGAATCCAACTAGAATTTCACCCGTTGTCCATAGAAGCATCCGGAGACACTGCTGGATTTTCGATATGGGAACCAATCTGACCGGATGGACAAAGATCAAGTTTCCTCCTTTAGAGAAGGGACAACGGGTTCGCATCAGTTATTGCGACTTTTTGGATAAACAACAGTTCCGGGATAACTTATATGAGGATTATTACATCGCAGCAGGCAAAGAGCAAGAGGTTTTTATCAACAAGTTCAATTATAAGGCATATCGTTACCTGAAGGTGTCCAACCTAAAGCAGGCACCGGCATTAAACGATGTTACGGCCTATCTGATCCATACGGATTATTCAAGTTCCTCTTCTTTTGCTTGCTCTGATGAAGATTTGAATGCAATTCATGATATGATACAATACACCTACGCTGCTTAACCTTGGGAGGATATATGGTAGACTGTCCTCAAATTGAGCGTTTGGGATATGGTGGCGATGGGAATGCGTCAACACCCACGGTTCAGACAATGTTCAACCTTGCTCCGCTTTATACGAATTGGATGCAAGCTTGGGGGGACTGTATGCGCACTAACGGAAGTATGCCTCATACGGCTCCAAATCCGTATGCAGCTGGTGGTGGACCATTTTGGTGCGGTTTCATGATCGCAGGTTCTTGGCAAACGTATGTAAACTATGGTGATACTCGTTTATTGGAACGTTATTATCCATTCATGCAACAATGGCTGGAATATGTAAAGGAATACACCGTCGACGGCTTATTGAAAACATGGCCGAATACGGATTATCGGAACTGGTATCTGGGAGACTGGGCGACACCTGAAGGGATTGACCAAACAGATCCCCGATCGGTAGACTTGGTAAACAATTGTTTCGTAGCAGTTTGTTATCAGACAATGGCTAAGATCGCTCAAACATTAGGCAAGCCTAACGATCAGAAACAGTATGAAGGCAAAGCCGACCAGTTGAGAACATTGATTCATAAAACATTTTACGACTCAAAAAAGGCTAGTTATGGTACCGGCACACAGATCGACTTGGTTTATCCGATGCTTGCCGGAGTTACTCCCGAATCACAGATGTCTAACTTGTTAAACACATTGTATAAAAACACCGCCGAACGTTTCCGCGGCCACCTAGCAACCGGCCTAGTGGGGATTCCCATAATTACGGAATGGTGCATCAAGAACCAACAAGTCAACTTCATGTACCAGATGTTGAAAAAGCGTGATTATCCGAGCTATTCGTATATGATAGATAACGGTGCGACCACGACTTGGGAACACTGGAACGGAGAACGCAGCCATATCCATAACTGCTACAACGGGATCGGCACCTGGTTCTATCAAGCCCTGGCAGGATCATGCCGGACGAGGCGCATCCAGGCTATAAACATGTACGAATCTCTCCGCAATTGGCAAAAGGGATCTCTTGGGTTAAGGCCTCGAAAGAAACACCTTATGGCAAGATACTTGTCCATTGGGAGAAAAAAGAGGGTAGTTTGTTGTTAAATGTAACGATCCCCGCCAATAGCGAGGCGACAATCACTTTGCCAACCATACAGGGCAAGTCCGTTTAAATGGCAAGACGCTAACAAACGCTACCTCGATACATATCCCTTCCGGCAATCACCAAATCGTTTCCTCATTACCTACGAATCCCGAAGTTGAATAATCATAAGTTTCGAGCCTATCGATTTGTCATTCCCTGGTCGTAGAGACACAGCACACGATGCCTCTACAACCGGGGAAGAATATAGTTCCATTATTTCTTACAGCTTAATCTTAATGTCCTTATTCCGTAACGGGGGATAGAGAGACGCATTGAACTAGCGCCTTTCTTCTCGGTGACGGTTAAGTCCTCGGCCAGACGGTTATCCAATTCCACCAAGCTCGCTTTCACGTCTTGTCTTGAAAGGTTATCGTTTTTGGGGAGGCATCGCTTTGGGCATTGAATAAGCGGATGTAAGGTCATTCCCTTTATAGGCCATGGAGACCAACTCGTAGGCGTTATCCTCTATCCGGAAAAGGGAACCGGATGTCAAGGTAGCATCACCGCCCAAGGTCGCAACCAAAGGCTCATTGCGTCGTTCGCTTTGTGTCCAAATACGGCTTTTCTCCCAAGTTCCGGCATGAGGGATCAAGGCATACGAGATCTCGGTCGGACGGTCTATGATATAATCCCGGCCCCACAAGCCTTTACCGGCGTATTGTACGTTCAAGGCCAATGGGAAATCCTTACCATGCGCATAGCTGGTCGTATGATCCGTGA
>ENA-OQCK01000537-OQCK01000537.1-human-gut-metagenome-genome-assembly--contig:-NODE-537-length-19660-cov-6.602314_pt1 | contig 19660 bp, 24 predicted proteins | sample MGYA00242498_ERZ504578 | MGnify/ENA primary metagenome ERZ504578 (study PRJEB26092, sample SAMD00036229) | human gut metagenome | host: Homo sapiens | study: EMG produced TPA metagenomics assembly of...
TCTGCGTTCTGAATGTGATGAACGAACAATTTCTTGCCTTGCTCAGCCTTGAACTGTTGTCCGTTAATTTCTACGATTACGTACATCTGTCTTAAAATCTTTTAAACAGGTTAGGTCCCGGGGGTGGCTCCGTCTCCGGCTCCACTTATTTACCCTCTGCGGAAAATCGAGTGCAAAGATAGAGTTTTTTATTTAATTCCACAAACATCTTCTTGAACTTAAAAAAAATGAAGATTCAACTTAGAAGTGCAACTTATCTAGGGTAGAGTCAACTAGCAAGTGCAATTATAGTCATAAAAATGAAATTCCTCCAAAAATCGTCATTGTTAAAAGAAAAATCAATAAAGATTTGCAAACTTTAAAACAATCGTTTATATTTGCACATATCAAAAGCTTGATTATGAAAAGAGACCGAAACCTTGACATCAAAAACAAAAAGAATTATTGACCAAAGCCTGGCTATGATTAGTAAGTTTTGTACGGGTGGTATCTATACCGCCCATTTTTGTTGCTCCCATTTCTCGAAAAAATACTCTTTGGGGCTTCTGAAGTCCAGCTTCTCCCGGGGCCTGCGGTTGATCTTCTTCTGTATCTCCTTGATGGAATGGTCAGTAATCGTGTTAAAATCAGTGCCTTTTGGAATATACTGCCTGACCAGCTTATTGGCATTCTCTATGGCTCCCTTTTGCCAGGAACAATAGCAGTCCGTAAAATAAACGGTGGCTCCTGATTTTTTCGTGATAAGTTCATAACAGGCAAACTCGCTGCCGTTATCCGTTGTTATGGTTTTGACACCTTTGCCCCTATAAGGGAACAGGAGACGGCTCACCACTCTCGCAGGCAGGCCGCCTTCTTGCCTTCGGGGAACTTTTCCATCAGCAATAAGTCGCTTGACCTCTCGGTCAAGGTCAGGATGGACCCTTACCTCCCTTGCCGATGATCAGATCCATCTCCCAATCGCCGAAACGTTGGCCATCCGCTTCCAAAGGACGTTCACGGATACTCGTGCGGTTGGGGATGCTCGTGGCTTTTGTGGGACGTGGACGGGATATATGCCGGCGATACTTCATCTTGTGACGACAATGGGAAGCTAGCTCACCGCTGAGATCCGCACGTATACGTTTATAGAGGGTCTCATGGGAGATCTGATACCCTCTCCTCTTCAAATAACCGGATATTTGCATGGGAGACAAATCCTCTCGCACTAATAAACGCAAAGCCTCTTTCTCCACGACGCTGTCGATTTTACGGTTCCCCACCAGACGTTCACGGCGCTCGCATGACATCTCGTCAGCCAGGCTATAACTATACACACGATGACTTTTATTGCGTCTGAGCTCACGACTTACCGTACTGGCAGACACCCCTATTTGAAGAGCTATCGCTTTTTGCAGCTTACCTTCTTTTATTCCCAAAGATATTGCATATCTTTGCTCACGGGTTAATTGTTTATACTTCATAACAATACAAAAATAGTTAATCCTTAGGAGACTTCGGTCTCCTTTTTATTGTATTGCTAATTGACACTACGTTCTCAGGGGCTATGCGTCCCTGCCGCTGGGCAAACCCGCAGTGTTTTTTTCATGGGACACACACTGATAAGTTGCACTGCTAAGTTGAATCTTCACTTGACGGAATTGTTCGGGAGAATAGCAAGTTTCGTGACGAATGCGCATCCGGTCTTCTGATATAATAATGCCGTCACCAAAGCGGTATCGTCAACGCTCCGCCCGCACGGGATTGTTCAGGAAATCATCGTAAGCCAGACGGATGCCTTCCTCCAATTCCGTCCTGTAGGTCCATCCCAAGGCTGCGGCCTTGGACACGTCAAGCAGCTTGCGGGGCGTTCCGTTGGGCTTCGACGTGTCCCAAAGGATTTCTCCCGTATAGCCTATCGCCTTAGCCACTAATTCTGTCAGATCTTTAATGCTCAGTTCCTTGCCCGTGCCCGCATTGACTGTCTCATTGCCTGAATAGTTGTTCATCAGGAATACGCAAAGGTCGGCCAGGTCATCCACGTACAGGAACTCGCGCAGTGGCGAACCGTCTCCCCAGCAGGTCACTTCCTTCAAGCCCGCCTCCTTCGCCTCGTGGAAGCGGCGTATCAGTGCGGGCAACACATGGCTATGTTCGGGGTGGTAATTGTCGTTCGGCCCGTAGATGTTGGTGGGCATTACACTGATGAAGTCCGTGCCGTACTGACGGTTCAGGAACTCGCAGTACTTCAGACCGGATATTTTGGCCAAGGCGTATGCCTCGTTGGTCTTTTCCAGTTCGCCCGTGAGCAGGCAACCCTCTTTCATGGGCTGGGGTGCCATGCGGGGGTAGATGCACGATGAGCCGAGGAAGAGCAACTTCGGCAGCCGTTGCGAAAGGCGGCGTGGATGACGTTCATCTCCAGCATCATGTTCTCGTACATGAAGTCGGCTAAAGCCGATGCGTTGGCTGCGATGCCGCCCACCTTGGCGGCGGCAAGAAAGACGTACTCCGGTTTTTCCCCGGCAAAGAAACGATCCACCGCTTCCTGCCTTGTCAAGTCCAATTCCTTGTGGGTGCGGGTAAGGATGTTCGTGTACCCCTGCCGCTCCAGTTCACGGACGATGGCCGAGCCTACCATGCCCCGGTGGCCTGCCACATAGATTCTCGCGTCCTTTTCCATCATCGCACGATCCCTTTCTCCAAATACTCGGCGAGGTTGGTGCGTACATGCTCTCCGGCACGCTCCGCAGCACCTTGGCCATGTCTGCCTCCATCATCAGTTTCACCAACTGTTCAAACGTCGTCTTTTGCGGGTTCCAACCAAGTTCCTTTTTCGCCTTGGACGGGTCTCCCCACAAGTTCACCACATCGGTGGGGCGATAAAAGTCGGGCGACACCTCCACCAGCACGCGCCCTGTCGCTTTGTCTATGCCCTTTTCATGTTCGCCCTCACCGGTAAATTCCAGCTCGATGCCCACATGACGGAAAGCAAGCCGGCAGAACTCACGGACGGAATGCTGCTCTCCTGTGGCAATCACGAAATCTTCCGGCTTGTCGTTCTGGAGTATCAGCCACATGCACTCCACATAGTCTTTGGCATAACCCCAGTCACGCAGGGAAGACAGGTTGCCATGTAGAGTTTGTCTTGCTTTCCTTGAGCAATACGGGCGGCGGCAAGCGTGATCTTCCGGGTGACGAACGTCTCGCCCCGCCGTTCGCTCTCGTGATTGAACAGGATGCCCGAACAGCAGAACATCCCGTATGCCTCGCGGTACTCCTTTACGATCCAGTAGCCGTACAGTTTGGCCACGGCATACGGGCTGTATGGATGAAAAGGCGTATTCTCGTTCTGCGGCACCTCTTCCACCTTCCCGTACAGTTCCGAAGTGGATGCCTGGTAAATGCGGCAGGTATCCGTCAAGTCACACTGGCGCACGGCTTCCAGAATGCGCAACACGCCGGTAGCGTCAACATCCGCCGTAAATTCAGGTGAGTCAAACGACACCTGCACATGGCTTTGGGCTGCCAGATTGTAAATCTCGTCCGGCTTCACCTTCTTCACTACTTGCAGGATACTCATCGAGTCTCCCAAGTCCGCATAGTGTAGGTGGAAATCAGGATGCCCCTCCAAGTGGACGATGCGTTCGCGGTAATCTACCGACGACCGGCGTATCGTGCCGTGTACGTCATATCCTTTCTCCAATAAAAATTCGGCAAGAAAAGAGCGTCCTGGCCCGTGATGCCGGTGATAAGGGCTGTCTTTTTCATCTTCTATATTTTAAATGAGGAATTATATTTACTCTGTATCTAAACTGCTCCTGCTTATGCGTGCTTTCCGGGGAAAAGCAACTCGCATACTTTCCATAAGTAGCGCAGCGACTGCATCAGGTGGTTGGTATAGACCTTGTTCTCCCGGTGAGCCAGCTGATGCTCTTTCGCTATCAGCCGGTGCACCGACACCCCGTGGGTACTGACCCCGCCCATACGCATCGTCACCATGTCCATGCCTAAGTAGCGGGTACGGATGCCGCCCACGAAAACGGTGCGTAGCATCCACTCATAGTCAGCGCACACTTTGTAGTGCGTCTTGTACAACCCGTACCGGATGTACACCTTCCTGCGGGCGTAAAACGATGGATGGGCGGGCATGAATCCCATTCGCATCAGCCACGAGCGGAATAAGCGTGAGGAATAATAACGGACACAGCGGTTTAGGTTGTCGGGATTCACGAAGTGGATGTCCCCGTACACGGCATCCGGCCCGATTCCTCCCGGAAAGCCCCGGCCACCCGTTCCAGCACATCGGGCGAGGTGAAAAAATCGTCCGAGTTCAGGATGCCCACCACGTCACCCGTGGCCATGCGGATGCCCTTGTTCATCGCATCATACAGCCCGTTGTCTTTCTCGCTCACCCAGCGCATACGACCATCGAACTGCGGTTCGTATTCCTGTATGATAGTTAATGTATCATCTGTAGAAGCACCGTCCACTACGATGTACTCTATGTCCTGATAAGTCTGCGAGAGTATGGAACGAATAGTGTCACGAAGAGTGGCACCGCTGTTGTAAGTAGCGGTGATGATTGAGATTTTCATAAATTAGGTGAGTTTATGGTTAGATTACCTGTTTCGCAAATACATCATAACATTCCCTTTTATCACCCCTGGGATTCTTGATAGGAACAAAAGGAAATTGTATTTGGATGGAGAGGCCAGATATATGGATACATAGGACCTGATCAACGAATATGAGTCCTTTGCTATGCTTCGGATCTTGAAATTGTGCCGTGTCGCAGAGCCTTCGCGTTTGCGCACGAAATAGCAAGCCGATAGGTCGGTAAATGCGAAGCCGATGATTTTGTCTGAAATCTTAGTGATAAATAAGGAGTCTTCCCCATTGGCAAACCGCACATCGAACTGCCTGCCACACACCATATCTCTGTGTATCAACTTGGCTACGGGAAAGCTCAATATCGAACGGTTCTTAAACAGAGACTTTAGATTCCTCTGTTCTTGGATCACTTTGCACGCAAAGAAATCGTTGTCCCAATTGTCGACGGAATCGACAAAAGAATGGACATTGCTGACTCCCAATATCGTAGGGGTGGAAATCTTTAGCAGCTCCTCCAAGTAGTTGGAAGAGACCACATCGTCATCATCTACAAAAGCAAAGAAGTCGCCCCAAGCATGCTTCATGCCGACGTTGCGAGCATTCGATACCCCTGCAACCGCTTCGTGCAGCAGGCGGATATTACCGTGCCGCTTCGCATATCGCGACAACTGCTCCCAATAAGGGTCGCGCGTACCGTTCAACACAACGATCACCTCGAACCGCAAAGCATCTAGGGATTGATTCATTAGAGAATCTAAGCACTCGTATACATAGTTCCCCGGTCGGTATGACGGGATAATTACGCTAACTTTCATCGTAGTTATTGTCAGAAATAAATTGATTGATAATCATATTCCCCTTCTGCAAAGAGAACAGTCTTAAGGAAATAGAACAGTAGGAAGACAGCAGCCATGCAATAGCACCACATCCGGCCTTTATAACACATATACAAATGCTTCATGTAGACATAAAGCGGGAGTATGGATAGCAACAGGAAGTAATACCCTATTCTGTTCAACATGAAATTGTCAAGAAAGAATAACCGACAGGAATAAGCGATGATGCCTATCGAGAAGAGGAAGCTGTCTTTCGCACTCAACTCATTTTTGGAGCAAAACAAAGCCGCAAGAAGATAGAAGGGAACGAATAAGAATTTGGTAATCCGCTTGAAGCCTTCAAGGGAAATGTCCAACTCTCCATCAACATATGCCGAATAGTAAGGAGGCAGATAATCAAAAACTGCATCCATTATCAAATCGCTAATCCCTAACAATGAAAATGCTACAGCTATGGTAATAAGCCCAATGGACATCCATTTCCCTATGCGTTTTTTGCATCCTAAAATAAAGACAAAGGGGATCATAATGTAGCAGAGGCGTGAAACCCCGCAGCCAGTAAAACGAACAAGATGTAGCGGATGTACGACCGATTATCGTAAAACGATATGGCGGCATAGCTAATGATGTATACAGCGCAATATTGCCGCAGTCCGTTGAGCTGGTTGTTGAACACGGTGGACAGACAAATGTATAGCAAGACATAAAGGAAAGCGGTGCGATGCTTCAGTGAATGCAGGATGGCGCATAAGAAAAAGAAATTGATGGAATAAAACACATAGAACAGACCTTGCGGAGGCATACCCAAGCCTCTGAACGTCTCCACTATCCGAGTAAACATCCATTCCGCTTTGGTATCAGCATACCACGAAATGTCCGCACTCTTGAATATGTTGTAATAAGAGAAATAATCCGTCCCCACGTCATATTGCCCACCGCAAATCAGCAACCAAACCAGCCATAGCGGGGTCAATAAGATGAAGTAAGAGAGGAATTTCTTAGGTGCATTGGAACGCGAATAGACATAATCCAAGCGCTCCGTACACCAGATGGAATACAGCAAGTTTAAGAAGAAAGTCATAAAGAATTTACAATACCGCCTGCTCCATATCCTGGTCTGAATATGACAGATACGGAGATTTTAGCGAGATTTTTTTATCGAAGTTGGTTAATAGCGGAATGCCTCCCCATGGATAGCGCAACAAGGGGCGGTATGGGAAATCTCCTAATGCCAAGATGCCATCAACAGCAATGCCCTTTTCGTGATGATAGCGCATTGCCTCGCGCAACATTTGCCCTTTGTCCAAGCCAAAATGTGGAAGGACAAAACAATCGAGGATGGTCACTACCGTCAAGGGAATGGAGAATGCCAGCTTTTTGTAGGGTGATGAAAAGATGATTACTCCCGCCAACTCCTTGCCTTGTGTATAAAAGAACAAGGCATGATAATTGCCAATGGTTGGATTTTCCAAGTATTTCCAAGCAAGATAATCAGCATCGCGCACTACATAGAAATCTTTCTCTTTTAAGCTATACTCGGCTAATGCGGAAAGTTCGTCCAATTTCCCAGCCAAATCGACTTTCATGACCTCAAACTTTGATTTACCCCTGCAAACATTATTCAAGACATAATACTTGTCCTTCCATATAGCAGCAGGCTGTGACAAATGCTTATACAAAATGTGTTTCACAAATACACGGGTCAGCACGGTGAAGAATGAACTGACCGGGTAGTAGTTGAATGGCACTTTCAGCAACTCATGGGCACCAGATTTGCGTTTGATGAATCCATTTGCCTTTGAATACCACACAGAAGAGAAGTTTGGAAAATCGTCAAGCAGCTTCTTCTGCAGCTTCTTCCCTATGCCTTCGCCTCTTGCAGCAGGAAGCACAAATGTATCAACACCCCACCAAAGCTCATCGCTATGCCCATCTATCCGTACGTTTACCCGGTATGCACAGGCTTGCCCCAAGCACACGCCATCTTTCAATGCCAACAAGAGTTTGTAGTTGCCATGTTTGTGATACCACATAGTACGTTCGTAACGTGCATGAGCCTCGTCCTTGTAATACGAAGCCAAGAAAGCTTTATACTGCTCATGCGTAAGAGGATTGCACTCAAAATCCCAATAAACAAGTTCTAACATCGGTCATAATTTATAATCATCCATCGACACCAAACAGCCCTCCACGATGTCATAGAGCAAATCTCCTTTCAGGCAAGGATGCAACATGATTTCCACACTGCCTCATCCTTAAAATAATGGAGATAGTCATCGTATGACCCGAAATAATCGGTGCTCGAAAAGAGCGTACGAATCTTTCGGTTTATCTTGGCCTTATACACTCGCTTTATTTTCTGCTTCCAACCATCCATAGGCATCAGGTTACGGGCTATGCGCATACTTCGGAAGCCGTATTCTTGCGCCACACCGCACAACATTTTGCATATCGAATACTCATTGTGTACATGCTGGTGCGAGTCTACGTGCTTCAGCGCCAATCCGTATGACATATACTTATCAAACTGGGCTTTCATTTCTTCGTGTATGGAAGCATGTTCATTACGTGTCAGCATCCAATGCTTACGCAGATATGGGATAATCCGGCTTGTCATCTCCCCTTCACGGTAAAGCCAAGAGATGTGTCGGATGCCTTCGGTCAAGCTTGCTCCTTCTGTCAAGTTCAGATGCAAGCCCACCTTGTCGAAGAAACCGTTTTCTTTGGCAAGCTGCACAGCTTCATCTGCAAAAGGCATATTCACCATCAGCGTGGTGCGTTGCAGCATTCCCCGCTTGAATCCATCCAATATCCCCAAGTTCACTTCATGGGACTTGCCGAAATCATCGGCGTTGGCTATAACTTTAATCATGTTATTATTTGTCTAACAAGCGCAAGAAGTCAAAAGCATCATCTTGCAGATTTTTGCGTTCAATGTTGACTGCCTCCCAGTCAATGTTTGTTGAAGTGTCGCATTCTTTGTCGGATACGTATAAGCGTTCTTTCAATCCGAACAAAGACAGCAAAGAGTTGAAGCGTGTCATTCCCCGGTTTTCATTGCCAATGGCAACAAACGGCTTGTTGAATATTATGGAAAAGGCAGTACCGTGAAACGAGTCGGTGATGAGATACCGAGCATCGCGGAACATTGCCAACCATTCTTCTATGGATAGCGTCATACCGTGGTGCGCACTGAAAATCTTTGTTGGCAATCCTATCTCTGAAGCTAACTTCTGAATCAGCTGCATCTTGGGAAGCGATTTGTCAAGCACATATACGGCTGTGAAAGGCGTTGACTCCACAGGGATGTCAGCACACAATTGTTCGTAATCAGCCTTATCAAGCAATAATGTTGGGTCGATGACTTGTACGGCTTCCACGTCCAAATGTTTATTGCAGAGGACAATTCCTGAACCTTCGCGCACCGATATAGCCATAAATTCCTTGGCCAAGCGGCTGCATTCTTTCGTCAATTCGGGTGAATAGTCCCATTCATCGATGCCGAACGATGCGGCATACGCAAGTTTCTTTACATTAGGTTTGGAGACGAAGCGCAGAAACATATCCTCAAGATGGCCAGCATAACGGTTGTATTTTGAACGCCAAACTTGGTCGCTCCCTGTAATGACGGCCTCCAAATCATATTGCTCGACCAGCAGTGATTGGTATCGATGCAATGGCTTAGTCAACGCAATGTGGTTTTTACAGAACTTTTCGATGGCATTGCTTCTGCTTGATGCCGTGCCATAAGAAACAAACTTCCGGCGTTTCCACGGGATAGGCCAAAGCAGCAGCGTCTTGCATAGCGAACGCAAATATCTGTATAATGAATACGAAGGGACAAGGTCTATGGTTATCGCTTCGTGCCCCAGTCTCTTCAAAGCCTGTTGCAAGGCATAGTTTTGCAGAATTCCGCCATAGTTTGCCTGCAACGGTCGGGTTGTAATTCCTATTTTCATTATCTGATTCTTTTTATTCTATTCCTTATCTTTCGCCAAACGGGGTAGATGAGTTCTTCTTTCTCTGCCTTGCTGAATCCAAACGTATAGATGAAGAGGCGTAGACCAGCTCGCTGCATAGCGACAAAGCCAGAAAGCGAGGCCAGCCTTGCTGCATATTGGCATGGACGAATGCCGGCACAGGCAGGGCGCAGAGGGTCACCAATATGCAAGGCAGATAGACCGCCGTGGCAAGCCGCCAATAGCTGAACGGCACATAGCGGTGCGTTAACACCCAGCTGAACACGTGGCAAACGACGTTGTTGGCAAGGATGATGACGAACACCGAATAGGGCGGAAGCCCCATCTTCAAGGCGATGTATCCGGCAGGGAGCGTAAGGATCATCAACGAGCCGCACACCATGTTGCCCATCTTCATCTTGCCGATGGCATGGAAAGCCATGAGGTATGCCGAATGGAACGACTCGACCAGCACCACTCCGAGGATGATGCGGCAAAGATGCCGGTGTATTGCGGCACGTTGTCGCCCAGCCATATGCGGAGCACGAAGTCCATCTCGAACGCCAGCGGCATGATGAGGCGAACATCAAGAAGTAGGATATCTTGCACGCCATGAACGTGAGCCTGTACATCGAAGCATTGTTGCCCTCGGCATACAGCTTCACCACCCTTGGGCGCACGGCAGTAAGGAAGTTGCCGATGAAGCTCAGCAATCCCGACTGTATCGTCACAGCCAGTCCGCGGGCGCATTGACCGCCGGACCGCAAAACATATTCAGCACGATGTTTATCCCCTGCCCTTGCGACAGCGATGCCACGTGACCGAACATATTCCATCCAGAGTAGCTCAGCAGCTTGGTATACAAAGCCTTCTCCCTGACTATCCGCACGCGGCATTCGACATATCTGCGACGGGTGTACAAGATGTGGAACAACAGAATCAGAATTTTGTTGCCCATCAGCAACGCTCCGTAAAACACCAGTCTGTCGGCATCGCCTATCTGAATCAGGTAAGCAATGATCAGTACCGAGAATGCCTCATACAAACCGATGTAGCCAAATAGCGACATATTCTCATGGCTGATGACCGATGCCTGAACGGCACGAGGATGAAGTCGCACGTCGTGGTGATGATGGAGAACTGCAATATCCAATAGGCGGCATCCATGCGGCTTCGGGGATGGTCATCTTCTCATACAGGAACCATGCCCCCAACGTCTCGCCAATGAGCAATATGAATAGCGCAGCAATGAGATGCAGATTCAGTGCCGCCGAAAATGTGTGCGACAATGCCTCGCTGTCATTCCGCCCCAATTCGTAAGTAAGGAAACGACTGGTAGAAGCCGACAACGAACCGCTGATGAAGGTGAACATCGTGACCACTCCGCCCACGGCTCCGTAGATGCCATAGTCGGTCTCGCCAAGCGAAGCCAACACCACGCGACTGGTGAAGAACGTCACGCCCATCACCACCAGCATCCTCAGGTAGAGGAATGCCGTGTTTTGGGCAATACGCCTCTTTGCTGAAATGTTCTGTTCCAAGGTCTATCTGCGTAAAATCATGCGTTTGACGAATCTTCTCAGCCGTTGCACAAAAGGCACTTTTGGATGGCCATACGTGTCCATTGCGTATCGAAAGCCTTGCTTATCCAATGCTTCGTAAAAAGCCTCACGGTCGATAACCGAGTATAGCGATGAGCGCACAAGGTTTACATTACCACGGATGGCACTCTCCAAGGTCTCCGCCTTCGACACTACCTTGTCGCCCAGCGAGGCATAGAAGCGTTTGCCCTTGTCGTTGTTGAGCAACACCAGCGATACGCCGTTGGGACTGTCGAAAGCAGGGTCTGTCTTCTCAATTCCCCAGAAGTCGGCAATCGTTATGTCGGCCACGCGGGGCAACTTCTTATAGTGGCACTTCTGGCACGACGGTCGTGCGGCTATGTGCGTACCGATGAAGCATTTCGTGAACTCGTCGCTCGTGCCGTTCTTGGCATAGACGCGCCCGTTCTTGAATGTGGCCTTGAAAGCGAACTTGTGCCATCCGCCATATTCCTTATTCTTGGGATGATACTCCACCATCTCCGCGCCATATTGCCACTCCAAGTCCTTGATGTATCCTTTGAAGAGCTTAGGCGAATTGATGCTGCAACAGATAAAGTCGACAAGGAGCAGGTTGTCATAGTCCTTGCGCAAGAAAGCCCGCAGACCAGCCATCTGGCACGGACAGCCACATACCAGCACTTTCTCTCCCTTCGCCAGTACGGAGCGTATCTCTCTGTATACGCCAGTCATGTCGCTTTGGAAGTATTTCGACCCACGTATTCTTAGCAAGTTCTCCCGACGGTTGGAAATGATGTGCTTTGCTCCGAAGTCTTCCGTCCACACCGCACCGCAGATGTATCCGCCGTCGGCAAGCATCTTCTCGGCAAGGACAGAGAATATCCCTCCCGACGTGCTTTTGAAGCGCACTTCGGATCAGCGTTATAAGCTGCCAGCACATCGCACAGGCGTTTCTGCATTGGTGCAATTCAGCTTGCCCGACTGGATAATCGGACAGACTTTCTCGCAAAGCCCACACTCTATGCACTTGTCTTGATTGACTCGCGGATACCAAAAGCCTTCGATGTCCGTCTCCCAATAAATGGCATCCCTGGGGCAAGCATCATGGCACGCACCGCAGCCACGCAGTCTTCTTTCCTCTTGATGTCTATCATCTATGCCTCCCACTTAATGTCTTTGGCAACGTCCGCGACGGGTCTGCCATAACCAATGCACCGGACTTCACCTTTCCGCACACCACTGCCCCAGCACCGATTATTGCGCCATTGCCTATCATGCTGCCTTTCAGTATCAGTGCGCCTTGGCCTATCCATACGTGATTGCTATATGCACAGGGGCAGACTTCTTATAGCCGTCCACCAACACAGTATGACCTCCGTCATTGTCGCGGATGACTACATCGCGCGAAATCAGGCAACCATCACCGATGATAATCTCTTCCTGGCAGACAACTTGGGCAGAGCGGTTCATGATGCACGAGCCACCCATAGAGAAACGTGCACCCTTGAATATCTGTATGTCGCATCCGTGGTAGATAGACACTCCGCCCTGTTTGCTTCCTAAGGCAAACTCCGCACCGGCATCCATCCAAAGGCTGGTCTCCAACCGCGAGCCGCAATACTTCTTGAATCCATAGATTGCAAGTCCCTTGACATCCAGCGTTGCAGTAGGATGAATGTCGAACACGCAGTATGTAGTAGAAAGCAGCAGACCGCGACCCGAGCGGGCAGTCTTGCTGCGCAAAAAGTTGTAGTACAAAGTGCGCATCAACGGGCACAGACGCAAGCATCCTTGCCTCAACAGCATACCTATCTTTCCCATGTCAGAGTTTGCCCTTTATGCAATCCACCATGTCACCCACGTTCTTCCAAGAGGGTATCTCGGCAGAGGTGAAGCGTATACCGAACGAACGCTCTATTGCCACCACCAACTGGATGTTGGTCAACGAATCCCAATCTTCTATGCAGTCGGAGTTCGTTTCATCGCTAATCACAATGTCTTCATTGTCGAACACGTCACGGAATATCTCTTGTACGCGTTCCATAATTTCTTGTTTTTCCATATCTTTATTTCTATTTTATCGATTATATCATTTGCATTCCTGCATTTATCGGAATGTTCACTCCGTTCAGATGAGGAGAGGCGTATGCCAAAGAAGCTATGACATCTGCCACGTCCTACGGACGGAGCAAGCGTTTGGCTTCCATCTGCTCTATCACCCTCGTATCTGTGCCAACGGTAAACCCTGTGCGCATAAACTCCGGAGATACGCAGTTGCTCGTGATGCCCATCTTACCATACTCCTTTGCCCACGACTTCGCCATTTGTGCAGATACGCCTTGGCAGAAGCATAGAGACTGTAGCCCAACGGGGGCACGCCCACCACATACGATGTGAGCACGGTGATGATCCTGCCCGACTTCTTCTTGCGGAATGTCTCTAAGGCCTTTTGTGTAACCGATACCGTTGGCAACACGTTGTTGGTGAACGACCGCAACAATGCCTCCTGCGTCAGCTTATGGAAATGGATGCCCTCGGGTTTCCCTACCCAAGCATTGTTTACCAATACGTCCAAGTCCCAGCATGGCATCTGCCTGGACAGGTCTTCAAGCTGACCGCTGTCCGTAAAGTCGCCACGCACCGCTGTCACATTGGCGTGTGCGGCAACTATCTGCTCCGCAGCGTAGGCAGATGAAGCGTAGGTGAAGTACACATTATTATTGGCATCTCTTGCCAATGTCTCCACCACGGCCTTGCCCAATCCTCCCGAGCCTCCCGTCACTAATATGTTCATCTTCGTGTCGCTTATATTATTCCTATCTGCACGTGCCCCTTAGCCACCGTCAATCCCTTGGCATTCTTGAACGAGAACTTGAAGCTGACGGCGTTCACGCTTTCGTATATGCCATCCACTTTCACCTCCGCCTCCAACTTGTCGCCCATGAATACAGGGCGCTTGTATTGTATGTCCTGCGAATGGATGATGATATCTTTAACTGGCAGATGCTCGCCTACCAAGCAGAGACAAACGCATTGAGTATGTTGCCATACATAACTCTCTCTGGGAAACCTTTCCGCTAGGCAAACTCTTCATCATTGTGCAAAGGGTTATAGTCGCCTGAGCATTGTTGGAATGCCGTATAGACCTCTTTCGTTACTTGGAAGTTGCTTTCCCCCCCTATTTATTAAATTTCGTTACAATACTATTCATTGTATAAATATTTGTTTAGTCGCAATGTAACAAGTCAAGGCTTCGTATCCATCTACCGGCAGCTCGTAACGGGCGGTATCGCCGCCTTCCATCCGGGTGAAGCCTAATGATTCATAGTGATGCTCCACCATCTTGTTCTTTGCCGTAGGCAGATACTCGCCGATGATGCGTTTGTATCCGTTTGCTTTGGCATAGTCCACGATCGTGTTCAGCGTGAAGTGCTCCATGCCTCGCTTCAACACGCGGCAACTCATAAACCACGTATCGACAAAGAGCGTCTCCGCATTCATCTTCTTGAGGATAACGACGCATATCAGTCCGTTTTCGCCAAACTTATCGCTTAGCGAAAACGAGAAGCAGGCATAGTCGTTGTCCGTAGCCATGGCTGAGATTTCCGACTCCGTATAGCGCACCGTGCGCAGATTGAACTGGTTGCTCCTTTGAGATAACTGCGCAACGCGCGGGATATTAAAGGCCGTGAAGCCCTCAACGGTAGCTTCCATTGAGAGCGACTTCAAGAAGTCTTCTTCGTTCGTAAAACTGGTTTTAGTCATCTCCCTTTGCGCTTCTGCCTGATATTGGTGCGTCCTGTCCGCATCAAGCGCAGAAAACGACGCCGTCTCAAACAGGTTCTCCCCGTAGAGATACTCCAAGTAGTCGGCAGGATCCTCTGGAAGTTCTGGTACAGTTATCTCCGGGATATGCTCACGCACCATGTTCCGCTCAAACGGATTGTCGTCAAGGAACACCAACGAATCCATGCCGATGTTGAGGATGCTTTGTATGCGGCGGATGTTGTCTGCCTTGTTGTCCCAGTTTGCCATAAATACCGCGATGTCGTCCACTTTGAGCACCATTTCGGGGTTCTTCTCAAACACTTCTTTGGCGTTCCTCTCATCGTTCTTCGAGCATACGGCAAGTATGATTCCGCGCTCTTTCAGCTTCTTTATCCATTCTTGGAACTCGGTGAACGCCTTGCCTATGCCTAATCCGTGGCCTATCTGCACATTCTCCCAACCATCGTCGCCTACTATTCCTCCCCACAGGGTGTTGTCCAAGTCTAATACGAGGCACTTCTTAAACTTGCCGCACAAACTGCACAAGACGTCCATCACCCTCGATGCCACAAACGGCAGAATGTCGAGGCTCAGCAACATCTCTGTGCTGATGTAGATATTGGCATCGAACATCTTATCGCGTCCGAATTTCGACTGGAGCGCAGCAGTGTCGCAGATGTGCAAACTGGCATGCTGACGTGCTAGTTCCATAAGGCAAAAATTCAGCTTGCGCACCTGATATAAGAAAGACGAAGACAGCTTGTTGGTATAGCTGCCAAACACGCAATCGTCCGTCTCAGGATAGTTGAAGCAGACGATATGTCCGCTGCACGCTCTGAGTGCTTCTTCTATGAAAGCTATCCTGTCATCGCACAACGCCTCGCGTTCCGTCTGCGTTGCAAGGCTGTACTTCTCTAATAGCTTGTGCGTGGACTGGAATATTATGGTATAGTCTGCGCCAAATTGATGATAGCCTGAGGTAGGTCGAGTATCTGACGCTCCACTTGGTTGTAGTCTGCCTCCCAAAGGTCTATGCAGAAGCCTCGCTCCACGCCCATGCCCCGTATGGCCGTACCTAATAGTTGTGTGGCACTGTCGCCTAGCAGAGCCACCTTAATAGTAGGCAACCCTTCGGGGATATGCTTTGTCAATCGTTTTAGCTCTTGAAAGGTCTTCATTATTTCAGTAGTTTAAGTCGTTTCAAGTCCGATAGAACCCCTTGCGTAAACTTTCTGCGTCCCGTCTTGTTCAGGCAAAGCGCATCTACAAAGTTGGCAGGCTGGTTGTATGTGTGGTCGTTCATATAGTCGAACATTAGGATGTCTTTCTGCTTCAGTATGGAGTAGGTGCAATATTCCCTGAACCCTTGAGGAATGTTGCCCATGATATATTCCGAGACAGGCGGCAACACAATGACCGGCTTGATGCCCCGCTCATCGCAGAATGCCTTGATTTCGTCCAATATCTCCGAGTTCTTCTGTAAATCATTTTTGACGGATTGAGGGATGTCTTTCAGTTCGAAGTTGTGTAAGCCAAATTCACGCATCCATCCACGAATGTAGCCTTCTGCCGAACTCGTCATTTGTTGCTCGTTGAGAGGGTTAGTCTCGCTTTTCATCTTCTTTTGGGCAGTACCTTTCAGGATGGAGAGCAACCTGAGCGGATGTTTCAATAAGTGCAAGAGGGTGCGCTTCTTCAAGTCTGTGTAGGTCTGTTCCTCGTAATTGTTTATCATCGAGTGGTGCAGAATGGGGTAATACCTGTGATCTCGGCACGCATCGCCATCATATTCGGTATATCTAAATTTCAACAAGGAAAATGGGCATAATAATAACAATAAATAATTTAGCTCCCTTTTCGTCTAAGAAAGAATGATAATTTTTCAACATCCGGAAGTCGTACTCCAAGGTCTGCGGACCTACCGCAAGGTTGAATGCCTTTACCCCCGTGTCGGCATAGTCCAATCCGTACTTGGCCGGATTGCTGCCAAGGTTTATCAGGTCGAGATGTTGGGGTATGTGCCTGATGCGGGCATAGTCTTCGTTCAGTCCGCACAGGGCTATGTCGTTCAGCTTGCGGTATATACGTGGCAAAATATTTCTTGATAACATCATCTTCTTCTCTTTGTGTTAATATCCGGGACAATACATTGATTCGGGCAGGTATTGGTAATCTTCATTGAAGCCGTCTATCAGCTTCACTTCTTCCTCCGTCAGGCTGAAGTCGAACACGTCGTAATTCGCCTTTATGTGTTCCAATGAAGACGCCTTCGGGATGGGGATTACGCCTTTGTCTATGTTCCATCGCAGCACCACTTGCGCCACCGATTTGTTGTATTTCTTGCAGATAGCCTTCACGCCGTCTGATTCACAAAAGTGCGGAGCAATGCCTTGGCGGAGGAACATCAATGGCGAATATGCCTCTAGGCGTATGTTGTTGGCTTGGCAATAGTTGTACACATCGGGCTGTATGTTGAGCGGACTGAAGTACATTTGGTTTACCATCGGTTGTACCGTAGCCACCTTTTCTATGCGTTTCAGGTGTCGCACTTTATGATTGCTAACGCCTATGGCACGCACGATACCTTGCCGATACAAATCCTCCATCGCCATCCATATATCTTCCAGGCAGTCATTATAAGGCCAATGGATCAAAAGCAAATCAATATAGTCCGTTCTAAGCTTTTTAAGAGAGTCCTCCACTTGTTGACGAACCACGGTTTTATGATCATGGTTGGGACAAGACGAAGAGTTGTAGAAGTAATACCCCATAGGCATACCATTGTCCAGCCGGTCGCCTATCTTTGAAGTGATGAACACATCCTTCCTCAAATACTTGCCCCCGTTGAATATTTTCGCCAACTCATTGCCGATGCTTTCTTCGTTGGGATAGCTGTGGGCGGTATCCAGCAATGCGCATCCGCAATCGAAAGCTCCAAGCATGGCATCGTATAACACTTTTCTCGTCATGTGATAGGTCCCTTGACCTATCACAGGCATCAATACGTCGTTGTTCAACCTGTATTTACGTTCCTCGTTCATATTTCTGAATGGTGTGTCTTTTATTAAAAATGTCTTCGATTGTAAGCGACACATGTAGTGTACCCACTGTTTATTAAGTAGTTACGTCTATATAAATGTAAGTACTCAATTTAGGACATACCCCTTTGAAAGGCACTGTAAAGTGTCCCAAACCGATTATTGTTAAAATTTAATTCTGATTTTAACATTAGCCATTGGCCAATGAGATTTTAGAGGGGATTAAGTTCTGATAATCCCTACAGCCATTAAAGATTTTGTGGAAAAATGTCCCGATGAATACCCTGGCTGAACTCCCTTGCAACTTCACGGTTCCTATCATGCTATGATAAGTGGCAGCCATTTCAGCCCACCATCACTTCCATAATGTAGAGCGGTGTTTCGCTGGGTGGTCAACTTACAGATCGTTCATTCCGCTAAATTATTATATAACGGTGCTGTTCAATTTGAATTCGAATAGATAAATATAGTTTGCTGTTTTAACAACAGCATTGGCACAACCTTTAGCGCAGATCAAACTACTCACTGCCTGTCCCCAAATTCCCTCAATAAATCATTTAAAATGTAATCGTCACTCATCAAATGAAGTCCATACTTGCTATCATGCAACATAGAACAAGTGCGCGTATCATAGAAGATGACGACGCACCAATCCGACCTTTTCCAAACGTCTACGCATTTCCATCGGAGAGATACTCATTTCCTTGGCGGAGGCTTCTATGGCCATCACCGCAAAATGGATCTTATCTACTATTTCCGCTTGTCGAGTATCCATGAGTCTTATATTTATCCTTCTTTATCTACAAAAAAAATCACATTTACGATTTCCCCCACACCTATCCCAATAATAATTCTTCACTTATCGCAGTTGTTCGCTCTCTTTCCGTTCCCGATTCCGTTCAATCAGCCCATTACCACACGGATCACGTCCAACAGAGGAACCAACACCGTATCTAGAATTTCTTCCCGAACACTATATTCAAGAACGTCTTCACCAATATCTTGAAATCGAACCACCACGAGCGGTGCTCCAGATAGAACAGATCGTAACGCAGACGGCGGATCATCTTCTCCAGCGTATCCGTATAGCCGTTGTAGAGCGTGGCATACGAAGTCACGCCCGGACGGATCTGGTACAGGAAGCGATAGCGGGGATCACGCTCCATGATCTGGTCGATGTAGAACTTTCGCTCCGGACGAGGGCCGATAAAAGACATATCACCGATGAAGACATTCCATAATTGGGGAAGCTCGTCCAAATGATGCTCGCGCAGGAACTTCCCCACACGGGTCATGCGGGGATCTGCGCCTCCCTTGTAAAGGGCAGGGCCGAACTTCTCAGCGTCCAAACGCATGCTGCGGAACTTATAGATATGAAACGGACGGCCGAAACGGCCAATCCGCTCCTGCCTGAAAATGGCAGGACCGCCATCCTCGCACCTTACGGCGATGTAGCAGATCAAGAACAAAGGGAGAATACGACCAAGGCGATAAAGGCCAAAAGACAATCCCCTATACGCTTCACGTTACGCTCGAAGGCGTTCATCCCATCCGGGATAAAATCAGTAGGTTTTCCAAAACTCTCTTTTTTAATCATGGCTAGTTAATTAGTCAATGAAGGCTGTCCTAAGGACAAGCAGTAATGTTATTCGTATAGCCCACCTTTAAATTATTTCTTTCCTTCATCCATCTTCCCCCGCATGTAAGCATATACCGCTCCACGGCTTCATGGGCCAGCCGGCGGAACCGATCCTCGTCATCCAGATGTTCCCAAAGGAGATCCAACAGACGGACATAGATGCTGAAATGCATGTCTATACCTTTTTTAAAGCGTTATAGGTACTGCCGCCCATACCTCCGGTTACGCAGACGATGGATTTGGTCAGCTTGGTGACTTTCAGCAGCGT
>ENA-OQCK01000538-OQCK01000538.1-human-gut-metagenome-genome-assembly--contig:-NODE-538-length-19636-cov-11.516838_pt1 | contig 19636 bp, 17 predicted proteins | sample MGYA00242498_ERZ504578 | MGnify/ENA primary metagenome ERZ504578 (study PRJEB26092, sample SAMD00036229) | human gut metagenome | host: Homo sapiens | study: EMG produced TPA metagenomics assembly of...
GCCTAAGTTCAATGATGGCGGTCAAACAAATACACGTAATAGCTATACTGAAACACGTTCCAAAAATTTTATGTGGATGACAGACTATTTGCTTTACTTTGACAAGACATTTGGCAAACATGCTATTCATGCTATGGGAGGTTTCTCTCAACAACTATTCACAAAAGATGATTTGAGCGGAACTGCTAAAGATTTCGTTTCTGAAGTTGATAACATGCATGTTATTAATGGTGGTACCAATGCTCGTGAACGTGGTTTGAGTGGTGGTAAATCTGAATTAGCTTTGGCTTCTTATTTCGGCCGCATCAACTATGATTACGCTGGTCGCTATTTATTCTCATTCAACTTACGTGCCGATGGTTCATCTCGTTTTAGAAAAGACAAGCGCTGGGGGGTATTTCCTTCATTCTCTGGAGCATGGAGAATCTCTGAGGAAAAGTTCTTTAATGTAAAGCCTGTCAGTAACTTGAAATTGAGAGCGTCTTGGGGACAATTAGGTAATCAATCTATTGGCTCATGGTATCCTACCATTGCTTCTGTGAGTAAAGAAAATGTTGTATTTGGTACTGCTGCTGACAACCAAATTCTATATGCTGGCTATACACAGTCTAAACTTGGTAACAAGTCATTGGAGTGGGAAACTACTACAGTAACTAACATTGGCGTAGATTTAGGTTTCTTCAACAATAGTTTGAGTTTTAGCGCAGACTACTTTGTGAAAAACACCAGTGGTATTCTCCGTTCTATGGTTCTTCCTCTTTCTGTTGGTTTAGGTGCTCCTAATATGAATTATGCAGAAGTACAAAACAGAGGTTTGGACCTAGAAATTAGTTATAAAGGTAATATACGTGACTTGCACTATTCAGTAGGAGCTAATGTATCTTTCTTGCACAATGAAATCAAAAAGTTAAGCAGTGGTATTAATGAGGAAGTCATCGATATCGGTTGTTATGGTGGTGTAACTATTAACCGCATAGGCGAACCTATTAGTGCTTTGTATGGCTATAAAACAGATGGGTCATCACTACTTCTGAAGAAGCTAAAAAATATAAAGATATGGGACAAGGTAATGCTAAAGTTGGCCGTTTAAAATATAAAGACTTAGATGGAAATGGCGTTATTGATGGAAAGGATAGAACAATATTGGGAAGTTTTATTCCTAAAGCTACCGCTGGTATGACTCTTTCTGCTGACTGGAAAGGTTTTGACTTAAATATGGTATTTTCAGGTGTATTTGGTCGTAAGCAACATTCACCTATGAGTTTTCAAAATCGTATGCCTAATCGCAATATGAGTAGACATTGGTATGACAATCGCTGGACATTAGGTTCTGATCCTGCTGGAAAATATCCCGCTTTAATTCAAGGTGAAAATTATGAGGAAATGACAGATTTGATGGTAGCTAATTCTTCATTTGTGAAAATGAAATCATTGACATTAGGTTATACCTTCAATCTAAAACCAACACGTATTAGAGTATTCTTATCCGGTGAAAACCTATTCACAATAAAAGACAAGACTTTTGATGGATTTGATCCTGAAAATGGGAACTCTGTAGGTCACTATACTAACTGGGGTGATGATTTCCCAACACCTAGAATTCTTTTAATTGGTACAAATTTAACATTTTAACACAAGATACATATGATACGTAAATATTTATTATATGCTTTTGCATTTACATCATTAATTTTCACTAGCTGTATGGATAGCTTTTTGGATCGTAATCCTTATGGTGCTATTGATGAAACAACTTTTTATACAGAAGCAGAACATGCGAATCTTGGTGCGATGGCCTGCTATGCGAAACTGCAATGCTTGAATGGACACTGGCATTTGCACAATTGGAACTAGGTATGACTGGTGACTTCTCATCAGCGGGGTTCAAGGATGCTCAACCATTCTATGGTGCTACTTTTAACCCTAATGAAAGCAGTATTGTGCAGGGGGTGTGGAACGCTGTTATGAAGGTATTGCTGTATGCAACATCAACATTGATGGTATCTCAAAAATGGGTGATCAGATAATTCAGCTGAAAAGCGTAATATGTATTTGGCTGAAACCAGATTTATCCGTGCATTTTGGTATCTCCGTTTGGTTCAATTTTATGGCGATGTACCTTTAAGAAGTGCATCCGTGAATGATCCTACTAATTCTTCAGAAGTACAGTTAGCTGCCACATCAAAAGAAGAAATATTCAAGAGTCTTATCATTCCTGACTTAGAATTTGCCACCGAAAATTTGCCTGACAAATGGGATGAAGCATATACACATCGCGCAACAAAAGGTACAGCTTTTGCCTACTTGTCTGAAGCCTATCTGATCATGAAGGATTATGAAAATGCTTTGAAAGCAGGGTTGGAAGTAGAAAAATTCGATTATGAACTATTGGATGATCCAGGTCGAGTTTTTCACATTGAAGAAGAGAATTCAAAAGAAATCATTTTTTCGGTAGGTATTGCTGAAGGCATCGACAAATATAGAAGAGAATTATACTTCGGTTCTAAAGAAGATTTAGGTGGTGATTTGGGGCATCTGATGCGTGGCGATACTTATTCAGCAGACTATTTCTATCCTTCTAAAGAATTTGTGGATTTTTTCCAAGTGATTGATGGAAAATCTATCAAAGACAACTCTCCTTATTTCGATGCTTCTCAAGCATGGAAAAATAGAGATCCTCGCTTTGATGGAACCTTCTTTACAATAATGGATGAGGTTGTTACTACTACTGGTAAAAAAATGAACTGGAGAGATGAATGGTTGGTAAACACTCCTACTGGTTATGATATTCAAAAACGCGGAGTATGGTATGGTGAAGAAAGCTGGACACAACGTGTGGATGTACATCTGATGCGCTTGCCTAGAGTGTATTTGCACATTGCTGAAGCATATGCTTTACAAGCTAATCCTGATTTTGAGAAATGTAGTGAATATGTAGAAAAAGTACGTTCTAGAGCACGTCGTTTTGCATTGGCACATCCAGACAAATACATTCCTGAGGGATTGGATGAATCTAAGGTTCTTCCTCCGTTTGTCATTGATTCCAAAGAAAGCGCCATGGAAGCTATTAACTATGAATCAAGAGTTGAATTCTTTACAGAGGATGTTATCCGTTATTTTGATTTGAAACGTTGGGGTACTTTGGCTGAAGAATGGTCACGAGTAGGTGATTTTATTTGGGAAGACAAGTTGTATAACCTGCCTTATCCTGCTGCCGAATTAAGCGCTAACCCAAATCTGAAACAAAACCATATAGGATGGGGTAACTGATTTTAATAAATCAATATTTATTATAAAATATCATCGTTCATTATTCTACTATTGATCTAATATGGAATATGAACGGATGGTTTCCATAAAACGATATTTACCATGAAAAAACTATCTTTTTTTCTACTTTGCTTTTTGCTATTTATATCATCATATTCTCAAAATAAGCCGACGCTTTCTGACAAAAATTCATTTTCAATGATTCTTTTACCAGATCCACAAAGTTATACTAAATTTGATACCAATCAGCCAATTTTTGAACTGATGACAGCTTGGGTGGCCAGCGTAAAAAAGAACTTAGCTGTCAAAGCTGTACTTTGCACCGGAGATTTGGTAGAACAAAATGAATGCTTGGTTCCAGATAACGTGAATGGTAATCAGACTAGCGAAGAACAATGGAAAGCCGCCTCTAGAGCTTTTGAAAGATTGGACCATAGACTTCCTTACATCATTTGCGGTGGAAATCACGATTATGGTTATAAGCGAGCCGAAAACCGATTGTGCAATATCTCAAAGTATTTTCCTGTAACTCGCAATCTTCTTTGGAAAGACTGCTTGGTTAGTGTATGTAACAATGCTTTTGGGGTTCCTACATTAGAAAATGCTGCTTATGAATTTACTAACAAGAACTGGGGAAATATACTGGTAATAGTATTGGAATTTGCTCCTCGTGATGAAGTACTGGAATGGGCTAAATCTTTGGCAATAAGTGAACGTTTTGAAAATCATAAGGTATTTGTCCTTACTCACTCTTATTTGCGTTGGGATGGATCTATTATCGAAAAAGAGTCTTATGGTGTATCACCTGCCAATTATGGAAAAGTTATTTGGGAAAAACTTCTTTATCCTTGCAAAACATTCGTATGCTCATATGTGGTCATTATTGCTCTACAGAGGGGTTTGTATATAATGTAGGTCAACGTTGTGACAAGAATATAGCTGGGAAAAACGTATTCCCAGATGATGTTCAATGCCCAAAACAGAAGGTGGGAGGTTGGCATGGATAATGGGGGATGGCTGGCTTAGAATTATGGAATTTATGCCTGACGGAAAAACAATCAAAATCAAAACATTCTCACCTTTCTTTGCTATTTCCCCCACAACAGAAAAATATGCATGGCGTACTGAAGAATTTGACCAATTTGATATTGTATTAGATTAAAAAGTAATGAAGAAATTAATAATAACATGTTTATGTGCCCTGATAGGCTTGTGTGTTCATTCACAAACCCAATATATTAATCCTTTTATAGGCACTCAAGGAATGGGACATACATTCCCAGGAGCTTGTGTGCCTCATGGTGGGGTGCAACTCAGTCCGGAAACAGATACTATTCCTCATAGTGTAGACGGAGTTTATCAAAAAGAGGTCTATAAATATTGTGCTGGTTATCAATATGATGATACAACAATTGTAGGATTTAGTCATACTCATTTTAGTGGTACTGGTCATTCTGATTTGGGAGATATTCTATTGATGCCTACTACTGGTAAAATACAATTGAATCCAGGGACTAAAAGTAATCCGACTTTAGGTTATCGCTCAACATTCAGACATGAAAATGAAACAGCTTCTCCAGGTTATTATTCCGTATTACTTGATGAGTATCAAGTTAAAGCAGAGCTGACTACCACAGAACGAGTGGGAGTACATCGCTATACTTATCCTAAAGGAGAAGGAAACCTGATTTTGGACTTAAATCATGGAATCTATAATTATGATGGTAAAACGTTATGGTCAGGAATTTGTGTAGAATCGGATACACTTGTTACGGGATTCAGAATGACAAATGGATGGGCTAGAATGAACTTAATTTATTTTGCCATTTCGTTTTCACATCCCATTCTCCGCTATGAAAGCAAAGATACTAGCAAACGGAGTTTGTACGGAGGTTTTTGGAGAAAATTTGATGTTCAACACAACTTTCCTGAAATGGAAGGACGTGAGCTGAAAGCTGGATTTGTATTTGATTTATCAGACGGACGTTCTTTGGAAATTAAAGTAGCCATTTCAGCCGTAGACAAAGAAGGAGCCCTGCTCAATTTGAAAAAGGAAACTCAAGGAAAGAATTTCGATAAAGTTTTAGCTGAAGCTAAAAGTAAATGGAACAAAGCTGTATCTTCTATTTCTGTAAATGGAACAGAAGAAGTTAAGGAGCTGTTTTATACGTCACTTTATCGTACTTTGATACATCCTTCTGTATATATGGATGTGGATGGACGCTATCGAGGCATTGATCACAGTATTCATAATGCTGAGCATTTTACTAATTATACCATTTTTTCATTGTGGGATACTTTCCGTGCATTACATCCACTCATCAACTTAATAGATGCTAATAAGAGCAAAGACATGATGGAATCTATTATGGCGCATCAAGGTCAAAGTATACATAAGGCTCTGCCTGTATGGTCACATATGGGAAATGAAAATTGGTGTATGATTGGTTATCATGGCGTATCATTGTTATCTGATGCTTTTGCCAAAGGTATTCCAATGGATGGTAAAAAGGCGCTTGAAGCTATGGTACAAAGTTCTAACTTAACATACTATGACGGTTTAGGAAGCTATATTGAAAAAGGATATGTTCCTTTAAATGAAAATGTTAGTTCTGCTTCCATCAGTTTGGAATACTCTTACGATGACTGGACTATTTACCGCATGGCGCTCATGGCTGGCAATGCTGAATTAGCCAATCAATATAAACAGAGAGCTTATAATTACCAAAAATCTTTCTTGAACGGCTACGCACGTCCTCGATATAAAGATGGTCGATGGAAAGAAGACTTTAATATCTATGAGACTCATGGTCAGGGTTTTATTGAAGGAAACTCACTTAATTATTCTTTTTTTGTTCCTCATGATGTAAAAGGTATGATCAATTTGATGGGGGGAGATAAAGCTTTCATACGTCGCCTAGATAATCTCTTTGGCAGCTCATTAGACCCTTCGTACTATGCTCATACAGAAGATGTGACAAAAGAAGGTATTCTTGGTGGTTACATTCATGGTAATGAGCCGAGTCACCATATTCCGTATCTGTATATGTGGACTTCTCAACCATGGAAGACTTCTGAAAACATTTATAAAATCATTGATAAGATGTATAATACACGCATCGATGGTTTATGTGGTAACGATGATTGCGGTCAAATGTCCGCTTGGTATATATTTACAGCCCTAGGTTTTATCCTGTATGTCCAGGTTCTGATGAATATATCTTCGGACTACCTCAGATTCAACAGGCTGAAATATCCTTGAAAGCAGGTAAAAAATTAAAAATCCAGGTATGTAATCAATCAGAAGAAAACAAGTATATACAAGCTATCTATTGGAATGGAGAAAGATATACTAAGCGATTTATTTCTCATCACACACTAATTGAAGGAGGCAACTTGATTTATGAAATGGGCAACAAGCCTGCCGAAACTTGTTTTGACAAGTATTCACTGCCCTATTCATTGAGCTCTGAAGATAATCACAGGATTATCCCAGCTGTACAAGAACAGCAGGTTTATGCGAGTAACTTGAATCTGAGTAGTGGTTATCATATTGTGCTACAGGATAATAGACTAGAGAATGAAAGGTTGTGGTTAAAAAAGTATTTGCAAAATGATTTTCAATTGATTGAAAATAGTCAAGGCAAAACTATTCGTTTAATTCTTCAGTCATCTTCTGAACAAAAAGAAGATGAGTATCAAATAGACATTCAAGATGAAGTAAAAATTATATCTCCTTCTGCCCGGGGCATTTTTTATGGTATTCAAACACTTCGCCAGCTAATGATAACCACAGCTGGACAATGTAGTTTGCCTCAACTCGCCATTAAAGACCGTCCTTACTACCCTTGGAGAGCTTATATGTTGGACGAATCTCGAGTATTCCAAGGAAAGGAGGCTGTAAAAAGTATTTTGGATGAAATGGCGCGTCTTAAAATGAACATTTTCCATTGGCATTTAACCGATGATCAAGGTTGGAGAATTGAAATCAAAAAATATCCTAAATTATGCCAAATCGGCGCCCGGCGAGATTCTACCCAATTGAATGGATGGAAAGGAAATTCATTTGATGGAAAAGTACACGAAGGTTATTATACTCAAAAAGAAATCAAAGAAATCATAGAGTATGCTCAATCGCTACACATTCAGATTATTCCTGAAATAGAAATGCCTGGTCACTCTAGTGCGGTGATTGCTGCTTATCCTGAATTTGGAACAACCAAAAAACAAATTAAGGTTCCTTGTAGCTTTGGAGTTCAGTACGAGGTATTGGATGTTTCTTCCCAAAAAGTAATTCAATTCTTGCATGATGTATTGGATGAAGTTATTGCTTTATTTCCTTCACCCATCATACATATTGGTGGAGATGAAGTAAAATACGACCAATGGAATGCCTCTGTAGCTATCAGCAATTACATCAAGAAATTAGGTGTTGCTAATCCAGCCGAACTTCAAATAGAGTTTACCAATGCCATATCAGAATGGTTGAAAGGTAGAAACAAACACATGATGGGCTGGAATGATATTATGGGAAATAAAATCCATGAGTACAACTCAGCAGAAGACGCTATTGCCTTAAAATCAAAATTGGCTGAAGGAACGATTGTACAATTTTGGAAAGGTGATTTGGATTTGATTGAGGAAACTGCCCAAAAAGGATACGATATTGTCAATTCATATCACTATGGTACCTACTTAGACTACGACAAGAGTAGAATTCCTTTGGCAAAATCATACGCGTTCAATCCTATTCCTGCTGGAATGGATAAGTCATTACAATATAAAATTTTAGGATTAGGATGTCAAATGTGGGGTGAACAGATTCTAACAGTAGAAGTATGAATAGGATGACCTTCCCTAGAATTGCAGCTTATGCAGAAATTGGTTGGGTATCACCAGCTAGAAAAAACTACATGGAATTCCTTCCAGCATTAATGAGACTGGTAAAATTCAATAAACACTATGAAACAGGTGAAAGATAGATATTTTTATAAAATATGGGCTCTGTACATATTTTTATTTTCCTTTGGCATTCATTTGAATGCCAAAGGAAGGTATCTCCCAGAATGGAAGGAGTATGTGGTTATGCAAGCAGATATGTCATCGACCATCACTCAGGTAGAAACTTTACAGTCCTATTTGGAACAAGGTATTGAAGCTGTTATGGTGAAAGACGATGCAATACTACGTAAACAAGCTACGGAAAAAGGGATGGTAATTCTTAGCCAAAAAACGTTGGAAATTTATCAACAACGACAAAAAAGTAAAGGGAGCAGATGTTATTATATTTGCACGACTAAAATCGGATACTTACATCCGCTATGCACTAGAAGAAAATTGCTTTCTAGAACGTTTGGACTGTAATATTTATGGTTCTTCTAGATGGTTGAACAAATATTTAGAGGGCACCTTGGAAATAACTACCCAATTAGTCGCTGCCAATAAATTACGAATTGATATTAGAAATTTGGCAGATATTCCGTTGATCTTGAAACCGATTCCACAAACTTCTATTTGCCTCAATGAATTAGAATCAATAGAATTACAGGGGTCGGCAAGAAAGGTCATTTTTGCTAGTCTCAGTGACATGACACTGTCTTCTTATGATTTAAACGTGGAAGTAGTTAACTTGTTTTCAACTGAAACAAATATGCCTTATGTATATAATATTCCTGTAAAAGGAATGTTGTTTAGCAAAAGTGAAAGCGGTGTTTTAAATTGCGCAATTATTCCACAGCCTAAAACTATACGCTCGAACACTCACTCTAAATTTGTAATTAATGAACAAACTTGCATTCAAGTGGCAACCAATAAAGCAAAGACTGAAATACATTTTTTGACAGATCGACTGAAACAAGCAGCTTCGTTAACACCCGAAATAAAACAATTCCTAGTTCCAAAGAATAATATCATTGTTTTTAAAGAACTTCCTAAAAACACTTTAGGGAAAGAGGGGTATCGTTTGCAAGTAACCGAGGATAGTATTGAAATAGAGCTAATGAAAAAATGGAATTTTTTATTGCTATCCAAACGTTACTACAACTTCTTCCGCCTGAAATTTACTCATCAACAACTGCTATTGAAAGAAGTTGGGAAGTGCCTGCAGTTTTCATAGAAGATACACCTAGATTTGCCTATCGAGGAATGCATTTAGACGTGTCGCGTCATTTCTATCCAGTAAGCTTCGTCAAAAAATACATTGATTTGCTAGCAATGCAGAAAATGAATTACTTTCATTGGCATCTGACCGATGATCAAGGTTGGCGCATCGAAATTAAGAGATATCCTTTTCTGACGGAAAAAGGAGCATGGAGAGATTCTACAGCCATTAATCATCCTTCATCATTTAGTCAACCTGTTTTTGAAAAGAAAAGATATGGAGGTTATTACACGCAAGAACAGATACGGGAAGTGGTGGCTTATGCTGCTGAACATCATGTCACAATTGTTCCTGAAATCGATATTCCTGGACATATGTTGGCGGCTCTAACCGCATATCCGTCTTTGGGATGTATCCAAAAAGGCTATCAAGTAGGTACACAATGGGGAATTTATAGCGATGTGCTGTGTGCAGGAAATGCTGCTTGTTATACCTTTTTAAAAGATGTCATGCAAGAAGTTATAGAATTATTTCCAGGCCCCTATATTCATATAGGGGGAGACGAATGCCCCAATGAACGGTGGAAATCTTGTGAAAAATGTCAGTCGTGGATGCGCAAAAATCATATCTCTGATGAATATGCCTTGCAAAGTTATGTAATTGAATATGTGGGCAAATACCTCAAAAAGCATCATAAGCGGCTGATTGGTTGGGATGAAATTCTGGAAGGGGGTATTGGAAGAGAAGCTGTTATTATGTCATGGAGAGGGGTTAAAGGTGGCATTACAGCCGCAAAAGCAGGAAATCTAGTCATTATGGCTCCCAATACCCACATGTATTTAAACCATTATCAGTCGAACATGCTATTTGAGCCTTTAGCTCATGGTAGAGTAGCCTCTTTAGAATGGGTTTATTCTTTCAATCCGATTCCTGATGTTTTAACGCCAGAAGAAGCTAAAAAGGTATTAGGTATACAAGGCAATGTTTGGACTGAATATCTCCCTACTTATCATTGGTAGAATATATGGCATATCCTCGTGCTAGTGCAGTAGCTGAAATTGGTTGGTCTCAACCAGAAAATAGAAACTGGAAAGATTACCTAAAACGTCTCCAAATTCAGTTTGAGCGATGGAGATATTATCAAGTTAATTGTGCACTTCACTATAAATTACCATGATGTTGTTCTGAAGGTGGCAGGAAAACATGGAGAGGAAGAAGGGAGGAATATAGAATGGGCAACGGTCATGGGAGAAACATGAAGGGCGGCACAACAATAAGTAGAAAGCATCGCTTTTCTATGATTGTGATAGAAGTTCTGTAATTGTCATTATTATGTGTGGATTACGGGCAGGTATTCTCTGACTGAATATTGTGGAAAACGGACTTGTTAGCCGTTGCCCAGTGCGGTAATAGTAAACAGATCAGCTTGAAAGGAGAAAGAATAACTACAATCGAAAATTGTCACAAGTACAGATGCATATTTTCGTAGCGTATCTTATAGTGACGTTTTGAGTTACCAAAGAAAACAAGAACGGAAGTGTTTAGACAATCTTTACTGTTTAATACAGATAATAAAAAGAATAATCCACGACAATAGAGGTTCACTTACTACTTTGTGGGTTATTCTTTGTTTGTGTCTTTTTTGAATTTGGTTTGCGTACGGCAAGTCAGAAGTGATTATTTATAAAACTTTGTATGGATTTGGATTTGTTTGGAGCTATGAAGTAAACCGCAGTAGAGCAAAGCGCTTTAAAGGTTGTCAAATTGTTACCAGAAATATCTATCTATAAAATTAAATTTTGTGTATCAAGCAAATACAGTTTTTAAATTCTTTCGTATTTTGCTGGACAAAGATAGCGAAAAAATAGTTTCATTCATGTCCGTATCATGTATGAGTTGTAATATGGTTTGCTTGTTTAGATCTGGAAACAGATTGAATATATATGGAATATATTTTACATAATTAATATCCTTCTATATGCGCACGTTATTTATAGTTAAAGCTAATGGGCTAAGCGAACAAATGCCGGAAAAATGACTAATTTTGCGGCAGTAAAAACTAATTGGGTTCAAAAAGTTTTCTATAAACCTCTGTTAATTCGATAAATAAGTAAAGTTCAATAATATTAGTTATGAAGATGACAGTAAATAGTATGAAATGTTTTTCATGGAGCCGCCTCGCGATATTTACGGCGGCAATGGCCGTTTTAAGCAGTTGTGGAGGCGGTCAGAGCGGTATGAAGTTGGGTGATGACGAGTTTACCGTCGTGGCTGTACAGTCTACAGCCAGCCAGCAGTCTACTTCTTATCCCGCTACCATCAAAGGTGTTCAGGATATCGAGGTGCGTCCTCAGGTTTCCGGCTTTATCGTAAAGCTTTGTGTAGACGAAGGTGCAACGGTAAAGAAAGGTCAGGCACTCTTTCAGATCGATCCTACACAGTATGCGGCTGCCGAACGTCAGGCAAAAGCTGCTGTAGAGATGGCAAAATCGAATGTCAATACGCTGACTTTGAACGAACAACAGAAGAAAAATTTGTATGATAAGAAAATTATCAGTGATTTTGAGTATCAAAGCGCAGTAGACCAATTGCTTTCTGCAAAAGCCAGTTTGGCACAAGCTGAGGCTCAGTTGACCAGCTCTCGTCAGAATTTAGGTTTCTGTACAGTGACCAGTCCTTCAGATGGTGTGGTGGGTACATTCCCGTATCGTATTGGTAGTTTGGTGAGTCCTTCGGTTACACAACCGTTAACTACCGTGAGTGAAATCGGTGAAATGTATGTGTATTTCTCTATGACTGAAAAGCAGTTGTTGGGTTTAACAAGAGCCGGTGGCACACTGAAAGAACAACTGGAGAAGATGCCGGCTGTGAAATTGGAGTTGGCTGACGGTACGATGTATACTGAAGAAGGTAAGATTGACGCTGTAAGTGGTGTTATTGATCAGACTACCGGTTCGGTAAGTATGCGTGCCGTTTTCCCGAACAAACAGCTTGTATTGCGTAGTGGTGGTATGGCTAATGTAATTTTCCCTTATACTATGGAGGATATTATTTTGATTCCTCAGTCGGCTACACAGGAAATTCAGGACAAAAAGTTTGTTTATGTGCTTCAGTCGGATAATACATTGAAGCATACTGAGATCAAGGTATCGAATTTGAGTGACGGTAAGAATTATATTGTTACCAGTGGTTTGAAGCCCGGCGATAAAATTGTAGTTGAAGGTGTACAAACGTTGAAGGACGGACAAACAATTACTCCGATTACTCCGGAACAGAAAGAGGCGAAATATCAACAACACCTGAAAGATCAGAAGGAAGGAAATATTGCCACGGCCTTTAAATAATCAAAAATAAACAGATTAACTTCGTTATATAAATAAGGTATATAGAGAATGAAACTAGATAGATTTATTAACCGTCCGGTGCTATCAACGGTAATCTCCGTCTTGATAGTTATTCTGGGTATCATCGGACTTGCTACATTGCCGGTTACGCAATATCCGGATATTGCACCTCCTACGGTGCAGGTACGTGCCACCTATACCGGTGCGAACTCCACAGCTGTATTGAATTCGGTCATTGCTCCGTTGGAAGACCAGATAAACGGCGTGGAGAACATGATGTATATCCAGTCATCAGCATCCAATAACGGTGCTGCCGATATTAACGTTTACTTTAATCAGGGAACAGATCCGGATATGGCGGCTGTTAATGTGCAGAACCGTGTTTCTATGGCACAAGGATTGTTGCCTGCTGAAGTAACCAAAGTGGGTGTGACTACTCAGAAACGCCAGAACTCCATGTTGATGGTCTTTTCATTGTATGATGAAACCGACTCGTATAATATCGAGTTCATTGAAAACTATGCTAATATTAACTTGATTCCTGAAATCAAGCGTGTAAAGGGGGTAGGTGACGCTAATGTGTTGGGACAGGATTATTCTATGCGTATCTGGTTGAAACCGGATGTGATGGCACAGTACAAACTGGTTCCTACTGATGTTTCGGCAGCATTGGCCGAACAGAATATTGAGGCGGCTCCGGGACAGTTCGGTGAACGTGGTGATCAGACTTTCCAATATACGATCCGTTATAAAGGACGTTTGCAGCAAACAAATGAATTTGAAGATATTGTTATCAAGGCCTTGCCGGATGGTAATGTACTTCGTTTGGGAGATGTAGCCGATATAGAATTAGGGCGTCTGGCTTATACATTCAATAATACGGTAAATGGCCACAAGGCTGTATCTTGTATCGTTTATCAGATGGCAGGTACTAATGCTACCGAAACTATTTCTAATTTGGAGGAAGTGCTTGCAAAGGCACAGGAATCACTGCCGACAGGTTTGAATATCAATATTGCCCAAAATGCCAATGACTTCTTGTTCGCTTCTATCCATGAGGTAATTAAGACATTGATTGAAGCATTTATTTTGGTGTTTATTGTGGTATATATCTTCTTGCAGGATATGCGTTCAACACTGATTCCGGCTATTGCCATTCCGGTGGCGCTGGTGGCTACTTTCTTTGTGCTGAAACTGATTGGTTTCAGTGTGAACCTGCTGACTCTTTCGGCGATGGTGCTTGCCATTGCGATTGTGGTCGATGATGCCATTGTCGTCGTCGAGGGGGTTCATGCCAAGTTGGATCAGGGATATAAGTCTTCCCGTGAGGCTTCTATTGATGCCATGAGCGAATTGGGTGGCGCTATCGTTTCTATTACATTAGTCATGATGTCTGTGTTCATTCCGGTAAGTTTCATGGGAGGTACCGCTGGTACGTTTTATCGTCAGTTTGGTATCACTATGGCTATCGCTATAGGTTTCTCTGCTTTAAATGCGTTGACTTTGTCACCAGCATTGTGCGCTATTTTCTTGAAACCGCATGATGAAGGACATGGAACAAAGAAGATGACTCGTGTGGAACGATTCCATACAGCCTTTAATGCGGCTTATGATTCTATATTGAAGAAGTATAAGAAGCATGTAGTGTTCTTTATCCATAAGAAATGGTTGTCATTCGGGTTGGTTACCGCTTCTATCATTTTGTTGGTATTCTTTATGAAGGTTACTCCGACGGGCATGGTGCCTAATGAAGATACCGGTACCATTATGGGTGCAGTGACACTGCCTCCTGGTACTTCACAGGAACGTGCAATGGAAATCTTAAACCGTGTAGACAGCTTGGTGGCTGCCGAACCGGCTGTAGATTCCCGCACGGTGATTTCCGGTTTCGGTTTTATTGGTGGTCAGGGTCCTTCTTACGGTTCTATCATTATTAAACTGAAAGATTGGGAAGAACGTTCCATGATGCAGAATTCGGATATTGTGTAGGTACGTTGTTTATGCGTGCACAGAAGATCATCAAGGATGCGCAGGTATTGTTCTTTGCTCCTCCTATGATTCCGGGTTATTCGGCATCCAGTGATATCGAGTTGAATATGCAGGATAAGACCGGTGGAGACTTGAATCATTTTTATGACGTCGTTTTGGACTATATGGATGCGTTGAAGGCACGTCCCGAAATTAATTCGGCTCAGACTACCTTCAACCCGAACTTCCCCCAATATATGTTGGATATTGATGCTGCTGCTTGTAAAAAGGCAGGTATCAGCCCCAGTGATATTCTAACTACCATGCAGGGATATTTCGGTGGTTTGTATGCTTCTAACTTCAACCGTTTCGGTAAGATGTATCGTGTTATGATTCAGGCGGAACCCGAAGCAACTAAGAATCTGGAATCTTTGAATAGTATCAAGATACGTAATGGGAATGAGATGGCTCCTATTTCCCAGTTCGTTTCTGTCAAGAAAGTATATGGACCGGATGTTATCAGCCGTTTCAATCTTTATACTTCTATCAAAGTGATGGTGGCTCCTGCCAGTGGCTATACTTCCGGACAGGCTTTGCAGGCTATTGCGGAAGTTGCCAAAGAGAATTTGCCTACCGGTTATGGTTATGAGTTGGGAGGTATGGCTCGTGAAGAGGCATCTACCAGTGGCAGTTCCACAGGTATCATCTTCATTCTGTGTTTTGTATTCGTTTACTTGTTGCTAAGTGCACAGTATGAAAGTTACATTCTGCCCTTGTCCGTATTGCTTTCAGTACCGTTCGGTCTGTTGGGTAGTTTCCTGTTTGTAAACGGATTTGCAGCATTGGGAAATATTCCGGCTTTGAAGATGATTTTAGGAACCATGTCAAATGATATTTATATGCAGATTGCATTGATCATGTTGATGGGATTGTTGGCGAAGAATGCCATTCTGATTGTAGAGTTTGCTTTGGATCGCCGTAAGCAGGGAATGAGTATTTCCTGGGCTGCGGTTTTGGGTGCGGCAGCCCGTTTGCGACCGATCTTAATGACCTCATTGGCCATGATTGTAGGTTTGATTCCGTTGATGTTGGCTATGGGAGTTGGTGCTCATGGTAACCGTACTTTGGGAGCTTCGGCTATTGGTGGTATGTTGATTGGTATGATTTTCCAGATCTTTATCGTACCCGTATTGTTTGTGGTATTCCAATGGTTACAAGAGAAATTCAAACCGATTGAGTGGGAAAGTGTGGACAATACAGAGGTTGAACCCGAAATTGAACAATACACCCGTAAATGAACAGAAGAACAATGAAAAAGATAATAGGATTATGTTGCGCGACGTTTTTATTAAGCGGTTGCCACATCTATAAATCATACGATCGCCCCGAGTCATAGATGCCACAGGCATCTATCGTGACCCGGTTGCCGCCAACGATACATTGGCTGCTAACGATACAACCAATATGGGTAACTTGTCATGGAAGGAAATTTTCCGTGATCCGAAATTGCAGATGCTGATTGAAGAGGGATTGGCAAACAATGTAGATATGCAGGCTGCTATCCTGCGTGTGAAGGAGGCGAAGGCGTTATTGACATCAGCTCGCTTGTCTTATCTCCCTTCTTTGGCCCTTGCCCCACAAGGTTCGTTGACTAGTGTGGACAAAAGTACTCCTGTAAAGAACTATACTTTACCTGCTTCTGCAAGTTGGGAAGTTGATTTGTTCGGCAAATTGCTGAATGCCATCGTGGCCAGAAAGCATCTTATTTGCAAAGTAAGGCCTATCAGCAGGCAGTGCGTTCACAGTTGATTGGTGGTATAGCCAATGCTTATTATTCTTTATTGATGCTCGACCGTCAAGTCAGTGTGACCGAGCAGAATGTGGCGTTAATGAAAGAAACAGTGCGCACTATGGAAGCAATGAAGGAAGCCGGTATGACTACCGAAGCTGCTGTGGCACAGAGCAAGGGGACTTATCATCAGACGGAGGCTTCATTGGCTGACTTGAAACGTCAGGTGCGCGAAACTGAGAATTCTATTTCCGTATTGTTGGCAAAGGCTCCCCAGAATATAGATCGTGGAACATTAGAAGAACAAGTGATGCCTGCAGATTTGGCTGTGGGAGTTCCTTTACAGTTGCTTGAGAACCGTCCCGATGTAAAAGCGGCAGAATTGGCATTAGCTAGCGCTTATTATACTACCAATCAGGCGCGTTCCGCTTTTTATCCCAGTGTCAATATTACAGGTACTTTGGGATGGACTAATGGTTCCAATGGTACAGTGATTTCTAATCCTGCCGTTATGCTTTGGAATGCTATCGGCTCATTGACTCAGCCCATTTTCCAGCGTGGAAAATTGATAGCCAATTTAAAAGTATCGAAAGCGGAAGAACAAATTGCCAAGATGAATTATCAGCAGACTATTCTGGAAGCTGGTAAGGAAGTAAGTGATGCTTTGTTCCTGTATGATACGGCAGACAAAAAGTTGAGTGAGCACCAGGCACAGGTTTCCGAAATGCAAAAAGCGGTGGAGATGAACAATGATTTGTTTCAGGCGGGAAAGGCCACTTATCTGGAAATCATTACTGCACAACAGTCATTACTGAGTGCACAGTTGAACGAAGTATCCGATACTTTCCAGCGTATGCAGGCTGTTATCAATCTGTACAGCGCATTGGGCGGTGGACGTGAATAATTAACCTTAAAAATAATATGAATATGATTAGTCCGTTAGCTTATGTAGACCCGTCAGCAAAAATCGGGAAAAACGTAACTATTCACCCGTTTGCCTACATTGATAAGAATGTGGAGATAGGTGATGATAATGTAATCATGCCCAACGCCAGCATTATGAGCGGCGCACGCATCGGTAACGGAAATACCATTTATAACGGAGCTGTAATTGCTGCTACTCCGCAAGATTTTAAATATACGGGTGATGATACCATCGCCCGTATAGGTAATAATAATACAATCCGTGAGAATGCGGTAATTATTCGCGCTACTTTCGCCGGAGATGAGACTGTGGTAGGAAGCGGTAACTTTATTATGCAGGGAGCACGTATCTCACATGATGTGACCATCGGTAACAACTGTATTATTGGTAACGGTTCGCAGGTGTCAGGTTGTTGTGTAGTCGAGGATTATGCTATTCTTACTTCCAATGTATTGATGCAGGGAAAGACTCGCTTGGGGGCTTATGCTGCCGTACAGGGTGGGTGTCGTTTTACCAAGGATATTCCTCCTTATTGTGTAGCTGCCCATGAGCCTACGGCTTTTTATAGCATCAATACCACCGTGTTGCAACATGAAGGTTTCTCGGAAACGGTTATTAAACATATAGCGCATGCTTTCCGTATATTGTATAAAGTGAATACATCTACAGAGGATGCATTGCGTCGTATTGAAGAACAGGTTCCGTTTAGTCCTGAAATTGCACATTTGATAGAGTTTGTCAGAAATTCTAAGTTGGGTATTATAAAATAAATGTATCTTTGTTTCCCTTTATGTTAAGAATGAACAGCGTCAGGAAAAAAAGAACGGATAAAACGGTAGTGAAGGAACACATTGTTTTGGCGGCAGCGAAAGCATTTGCACAGAAAGGTGTCAAAACAGTGAGAATGGATGATATTGCTACCGGATTATCTATATCTAAACGCACGCTTTATGAATTGTTCCATGACAAAGAGGATTTATTACTTGATGTTATGAAACTACATCGGGAGGAGATGCAGGAATATATGACTCAAGTGGCTTCCAAAGCAGAAAATGTTTTGGAAGTCCTCTTGAAGTTTTTTCAAAGAAGTGCTCAGGATTTTCAGAATACAAACAGGAAATTCTTTGAGGATATTGAGAAATATCCCAAGGTAATGCGTTACATTGATGAAAGCCGGAAGGAGAATTTAGATTCGGCTATGGAATTTTATCGCAAAGGAGTGGAACAAGGCATTTTTAGAAATGATGTAAATTATAATATTGTACGCGCCATGGTATGTGAGCAGATGGACTTGTTATTGCATTCGGAAATATGCAAGTCCTATTCGCTTGGTGAAATTTATGAAACAGTTGTATTTATGCATATGCGTGGCATTTCCACTGAAAAGGGGTTGAAGATTGTGGATGATTTTTTATTGAATTTAAAAGGAAACGAACATAATAAGTATGGTTAGAAACTAAATAAGTCACTAAATAAAGAGTAATAGTTAATGAAATTTTATTGCAAACCTACGTTAACCTTGTTTTTGCTGCTTTATGTAGCAATACAAAGTGCACAAGCACAAGACACATTGAGGATTACCTTACAGGACGCAGTCCGGATAGCATTGAGCGACAATCCCACCATTAAAGTCGCCGGTCAGGAAATCCTGTTAAAGAAAGAAGCCCGCCGGGAAGCTTATGCCGGTCTTTTCCCAGAAGCCAGTTTGGTGGGCAGTTATTCACGAGCCATAAAAAAGCAGTCATTTGCCATGATGGGAGAGGTGATTGAAGTCGGTACAGATAATACTTATAGTGGTGGTCTGTCTGTCAGTCTGCCTGTCTTTGCTCCGGCTCTTTACAAAAGTATAAGTTTGACAAGTACGGATGTGAACTTGGCTGTAGAGAAATCACGTGCTTCACGTCTGGATATGGTAAATCAAGTAACCAAAGCCTTTTTTCAGTTGCTTTTGGCACAAGACAGTTATGAAGTGCTGCTTAAAAGTTATAAGCAGAGTGAAGATAATTATAATGTGGTGAAAGCTAAATATGAACAGGGAACTGTCAGTGAATATGATAAGATTAGTGCGGATGTGCAGATGCGCAGCTTGAAACCTACCGTGGTGTCTGCCCGTAACGGAGTGAATTTGGCAAATCTGCAGTTGAAGGTCTTGATGGGAATGGAGTCTGATGTAAAGGTAGCGGTTGAAGGCAACCTGAAGGATTACGAAATGTCTATGTTTACTCGTCAGGCAATGCCTC
>ENA-OQCK01000539-OQCK01000539.1-human-gut-metagenome-genome-assembly--contig:-NODE-539-length-19629-cov-4.786791_pt1 | contig 19629 bp, 13 predicted proteins | sample MGYA00242498_ERZ504578 | MGnify/ENA primary metagenome ERZ504578 (study PRJEB26092, sample SAMD00036229) | human gut metagenome | host: Homo sapiens | study: EMG produced TPA metagenomics assembly of...
TTCTTTGTCTTTGGATTCGCAACACTAAGGTAAGTGAAAACGCTGACATGGCAAAAACCTGGGCAACAAAAATGTTGCTCAGGAACTTATAAAAATAATTATCAATTATGTTGCGGAATTAAGGCTTAATTAAAAAACAAAGCAAAATGACAAAGAATGAATCTAAGCTATTATCCATTCAGGGGATAGCTAAAGCCTCAGCGTTCTGTTTGCTGCTTTCTGCCTTCTCTGTAAACGCCGCTATGGCCGCTCCCGCTCCCGCAGGCACGGTTGATGAAGTAATGGCAGTGCAGCAAGGCAAGAAGTAACAGGTGTGGTTGTTGACGGTACAGGTGAGCCTGTTATTGGCGCTAACGTGGTGGTGAAAGGCACTACAAACGGTACGATCACTGATTTCGATGGAAATTACACGATCGAGGGTGTGTCCGCAAACGATGTGTTGGTCATTTCTTATATCGGTTACTTATCTCAAGAGGTTCCTGTAGGTAATCAATCGATGATCAAGGTGACATTGAAAGAGGATACCCAAACATTGGATGAGGTTGTAGTAGTAGGTTACGGTACGATGAAGAAATCTGACGTGACAGGTTCTATCTCTACGGCTAAAGGAGATGATTTGGTAAAGAATCAAAGCTTTAGCGCATTGGATAACTTGCGTGGTAAGGTATCTGGTGTAAACATCTTCTCTAACTCTAGCCAGCCGGGCGCTTATTCAAACCGTGTGGTTATTCGTGGTATCGCGACAATCAACTCTTCTTCTAATCCGTTGTATGTAGTGGACGGCGTAGTAATGGAAAACTTCGACTTGGTGAACCCGAATGATATCGAGTCTATGGAGGTATTGAAAGACGCTTCCGCTGCCGCTATCTATGGTGCCCGTGGTGCCAATGGTGTCATCATGGTAACGACCAAACGTGGTAAGAAAGATGGCGAAGGTGTCGCTATTAGCTACCAAGGTTCTGTTAGCGTGAGCTCGATAGCGCGAAAAATGGATTTGCTAAATGCACAAGAGTGGACAGACACTTTTATGAAAGGTCTGGAGAATGAGAACAAATGGTTAGGAACCAATTGGTCTTTAAATCGTACCGATTGGTTTACCGACCGTAATTACTTTGATGCAAACGGTAATCCTATTTACGATACGGATTGGCAGGATGAGGCAACTCGCACGGCTGTTTCCCACAACCACCAGTTGAATATTCAACAAGCGGGTAAGAACTCTTCTATGGGTGCGTTCTTGAACTATACCGATCAACAAGGTATCATGTTGAACACCTATAACAAACGTTTGAACGCTAAGATGGCTTACGACGCAGATCCTACAAAATGGTTATCTACATCTGTAAACGTATTGGTTAACCACACGTGGGGCCGTTATACTCCTGAAGATGGTGGTGGACAGGAAGCTCGTCGTACCATGATCGAAATGTTGCCTTGGCTACCTGTATATGAGCCGGGTACAAATAAGTATACGACTAGCACGTCTCCTTCTTTGAGCGGTTTCAACTTGGAGGGTATGTCAAACCCAGTATTTATCTTGAACGATCAGCGTAGAATGAAATATAACACCCAGATCTTCGGTAACGCCGCATTGACATTCCACTTAGCTGAAGGCTTAGACTTGAAGACTCAATTTGGATTGGATAGCCATAATATCACTTATCGTGGTTATTCTTCTGTCGGTTTGAACAATATCTCTATGCCGAATGGTTGGGCCGAATATGAGAACTGGAATACTTTGTATTGGCAGGAAGAGACTTATTTAACCTATAATAAGGTGTTAGGCGATCATCGTATCAACGCTATGGCCGGTTTGTCTTGGCAGGAACGTACTTATAGAAGAAATAAGTCTAAAACGGAAGGTTTCTCCGACGACTTCTACGAGGATTACAATATGATCGTAGGTACAACCCCTAAATCTCCTGAATCCGACTGGACTCGTTGGGCGATGAACTCTTATTTCTTGCGTTTCGCTTATACCTATAAAGATCGTTACTCCGCTACCGTAACAGGTCGTATTGATGGTTCTTCCAAGTTTGGTGATAACAACAAATATGCATTCTTCCCATCAGCCGGTTTGGCATGGAATGTCTCTCAAGAGGATTTCTTGAAGGATAGTAATTTAATCAGTAACTTGAAACTGCATACCAGCTATGGTTTAACTGGTAACTCTGAGATCGATCCGTATAAGTCTTTGGGTAAGATTAAGTCGGAGACTTTATTATTGAATGGTACACGTGCGCCATATTCCTATATGGAAACGATGCCAAACCCGGATTTGAAATGGGAAAAGACCGGACAATTTGATGTTGGTTTCAATTTAGGATTATTCCACAATCGTTTGAATTTTGATGTGTCTTACTACAATAAGAAAACAACCGACTTGCTGTTGGATTGTCCGGTGCCTCACTCAACAGGTTTCTCTACAATCTTCAAGAACATCGGTTCTGTTCGTAACCAAGGTTTAGATATCATGGTGAACGGTACTCCGGTACAAGGCGAATTTACTTGGAACTCTACGGTGAATTTGAACTTTAACAAGAATGAGATTCTTCATTTGGGTGACACCGACGCTGATGTTTACTTGTACGACTGGGTAGGAGGTGGTTCTATCCTTCGTGTTGGTGAAAGTATGGGTAGTTTCTATGGTTTGGTACGTAATGGAATCTTCACGGAAGAAGATTATAAGGCTGGCAAATGCGAGAAAAACCAAATCGGACGTCCAGACCGCTCAGAGTCTCGTGAGATCATTGGTAAAGGTTTACCAGATTGGACTGGAAGCTGGGTCAACAACTTCTCTTATAAGAACTTTGACTTAACGGTTGACTTCCAGTTCGTATGGGGAGTTGAGACTTTGCAGCGTTTCATGCACTCTACTTATGACCGTTTTGGTATGACTAATGGCTTGAGCAATATTCTGTATGACGGTTATAACGGTACAAATGCAGGTACGATGGAGCAAGCTATCTTCTTAGCTTATGACAAACCTCATGGTGGTGGAGATACAACGACTGACTCACAATGGGTAGCTAATGGTTCTTACTTACGTTTGAATATGCTTCAGTTAGGTTATACATTTGACTCAAGCGTAGCGAAGAAGGTAGGTTTGTCAGGTTTACGTCTGTATTTAAGTGGTAATAATTTGTTCCAGATTGTTTCCAAAGATTTCTTAGGTTACGATCCAGAGAGTACATCAGAGGTAAGTAGTTCTAGTGGAGTTTCTTCTGGTAGCCAATTTGGGCAGAACATGACATTCTTCTCATATCCGAGAGCTAGGACATTTACATTTGGTGTTAATGTAACATTTTAATTAATCTCATTAAATTAGACATTAAAAAATGAAAAAAATATCAACAATTGCGGTTGCCTGTGCCGGGTTATTGAGCTTTACGGCTTGTAACAACTTTTTGGACGAAGAGCCTAAGTCAACATTGACTGATGTCGCATACTATAAGACACAATCTCAAATGGAATCTAATGTAAACTATTTGTATCGTACGGGTGCGATCGGTAGTTATGTGGATTTCGGTAGTGCTTATATCGGGCCTTTCGCTTCTATTCAAGAAGAATTGACAGGATATTTCTCTAATTCTTATGAAGGACAGGAAATAGTTTGCCGTTATACCAGAGAATTGACCCGTCAACAAAACACGATGCAGTTAGCATCTAAGATGGACAAGGTTTGGGATGACTGCTATCGCGGAATTAACGTGGCAAATGGAGCGATTAAGCATATGCCAGAGGTACCTATGGATCAGGCTACTGCAGATCGCTTGACGGCTGAGGCTAAGTTTTTCCGTGCTTTCAACTATTTTTACTTAGTAAAGACTTTCGGAGCGGTTCCATTCTATACAGATCCCTATGAGCTGGCTGAGAACATGGAGCTTCCCCGTACGGAAACCTCAACCATCTATAACCAAATCGAAAGCGATTTGAAGGATGCTATGAATGTATTGCCAGAGGCTACTTTCGCCGCCAATGGTCATCGTATCACGAAGTATGTGGCCGCTATGACGCTGACTGATGTTTATATGTATCAGCATAAATATGCAGAGGCTGCTGAAACTGTGCGTATTGTCGTTAATTCAAATCATAAATTAACAACAATGATGATTTGGCGATGAATAGCGCATTTAACAAATTGCGTTCTACAGATGACTTGGATGAGGCTATCTATGCCTATGAGTATGATAATCAGATTAGTCCGAGTAACTGGTTACCTACTTATGCTTTTGATGGTGACGCTTCTAGTAACGGTTTGTTTGGAACATATGCCATCACCCAGAAAGTACATGGACCGAATGACCGTTATCTGAATATTTATGAATCAAACGATTTACGTCGTCAACCGAATCAGTTCTACCACTGGACTTATACAAATCCAAAAACTGGAAAGGTTTGGAATTCTGTAGGTAACGCTGCTTGTTGTTGGTATTATTACGATGAGGATGCCTTACTTACTACAGGTCGTGGCACAAAAGACTGGAACGTATATCGTTATGCTGAAGCTTTATTGGACGCTGCAGAGTCAATCGCTCAATCAACTGGAGTGACTGCTGAAGCGGCCGGCTATTTGGCTCAAGTGAAGGCTCGTGCGAATATGGAAGGTAAAACCGCTGCGGAGATTGCATCATCTTTACAAAGTATGGGTAAACAAGCCTTCATCGAAGAGTGTTGGACTGAGCGTCTACGTGAGTTGCCTTTGGAATTTAAGATGTGGGATATGTGTGTACGTACAGGCATGTTCCCGAATATTTCCGAGACAACCCCGGGACAAGTAACCTACATTCCGTTAGTGGGTGCTAAGAACGCATCTGGAGCAACAATCAAAGAATCCGACCTATTATGGCCGTTATCCGTGAACGAGATCCAGCGTAACCCGAGTCTGACTCAGAATGAGGGATATTCTGCAAAGTAATATTTTTTATTTTAATAACTGATGGTTTTAAAGGGGAGGATGAGTTTTTCATTCTCTCCTTTTATTCATTGCCACATTCATATTAGTGTACAATTATTATGTTTTCTCTGCTTTTTAAGGTATATGAATAGTAAGTAAAATACCGAAAACCTTGACAATTCATGTTAAAAAGAAGCATTTCTCTGACAGCCCTCTTTTTTAAAAAGACTCAACCAGCCTAAACTTTAGGAAAAAAAAGACATTCAGGACCTTATTTTCTTCAAAAAACCATCATTTTCCGATACAATAAGTAGTATTAACCGATGCAAACTGTGCCGTTGGCCAACGTATACGGTGGCGTTAAGTGATAAGAGCGGTAGTATGAAGTGATAGATTGGGAAGAAATGGGTGTCGTATTCAAATGAAAACGGGTCTTTTACCCTGTAAATATGAATTAGAATGAATAAATCTCGCTAGAATAAAAGGTGCTTTTTTAACAATATGTTATAATACAGCAGATTGCGAATATTTTTTCTTGTTTTTCGTAGATGATACGTGCCTCAGTTCTAAAAAAGCAATCCTCAAGGACTTTCATTTACAAAATGATAAATTGATAATCGCCAGACAAATCGAAAAGAGAGGACAATGAAAAAGAGGAGAATGAAAAACTCATCCTCCCCTTTAAAACCATCAGTTATTAAAATAAAAAATATTACTTCGCAGAATATCCCTCATTCTGAGTTAAATTCGGGTTACGCTGTATTTCATTTACAGGGATCGGCCAGTATAGGTCTGTCTCCTTGAACTTAGCACCACTACCATTCGTAGCACCGATCAAATCAACAAATTGAACCTCACCCTTGTTTGTAGCGGAGATTTGAGGGAATTTACCTGTACGAACACAGTCATCCCAAATCTTCATTTCCAATGGGAACTCACGTAGACGCTCTTTCCAGCACTCTTCAATAAAAGCTTGCTTGCCTAATCTTTGAAGCTCGGAAGCGATTGTAGAAACATCCTTACCTTCCATGTTAGCACGTGCCTTAACTTGTGCCAAATAGCCGGCAGCCTCAGCGTTTACACCACTAGACTGAGCGATAGCTTCAGCGGCAGATAATAATGTTTCAGCATAACGATAGAAGTTCCAGTCTTTCGTACCCTTACCAGTCTCTAAGATAGCAGTTTCATCGTACCAGTACCAGTTACAAAGCATCTTCATATCCAAAGTTGTTCCATCAACCGGATGTGTATATGTACGATGGAAGAACTGATTCATCTGGGCACGCAAGTCTTTCTCACCATACACATTTAAATAACGCTCGCTAACACCATACACATTTACCCACAAAGAGTACTTGTTTCCAGTAGAAGAGTTGGCGAAGAATGTCGGAGAAATCAAATTGAATGCGTGAACAGGGATATTACCGTTAGGAGAAATAGCCGCATCATATTCACGGGCATAAATAACCTCTGGCAGATCATCTGTTGTACGTAACTTATTGAACGCACTACCTTCCGTAAGGTTATCGTTAGTAGCCAAAGCGAATTTTCCGCTATTGATTACATCTTTCAATGGAGTAACCGCATTAGCGTACTCGCCTAGTCGCATGTAAACATCGGCCAGCAACATATCAGCCGCATATTTTGTCACACGGTGACTATTTCCCGCGAAAGTAGCATCAGGCAAATTCTCTACAGCAAACTGTAAATCAGGAATAATAACAGTTTTGTAAACCTCCGACGCAGCTGTACGAGCCGGATATTCAACCAAAGTAGCATCTTCTGTTGGCTCTGTAATCATTGGAACATCACCAAACATCTTCACAAGATAGAAATAGTTTAGCGCACGGAAGAAACGAGCCTCTGCTTTATACTGAGCTTGTCCGTCCATCTCTACGCCATCCACATATTTAATAACTGCGTTAGCTACATTGATCGACTTATAACAACCTTTCCATGTGTCATTAGTCAAATAATTACAACAAGATTGCGTAAAGTTCTGACGAGTCAACTGGCGAGCATAAGAACAGTCTACTTCCTGGCCTTCATACTCATTCACAAAATAACCAGTTACCATGTTCATTACTGACAAGCTAGAACCTCTATAAGCGCCTGTCATATTACCCATCTTATCGGGAGCACCGTCACGATATAGATAATTGACATTGCCAATAATATCAGCACTTGTCTTATAATAGGTATCCAGCGTCAAGGATGACTTTGGTTCCTCATCCAAAAAACTGTCACATGCGGTAAATCCTACCAATCCCGCACATAAAATAGCCGTTGTTAATATTTTTTTCATCGCAATTTTCTGAATAATTAATTAATTAAATGTTACATTTACACCCAACGTAAACGTTCTAGCTCTCGGATAAGAGAAGAAGGCCATATTCTGACCAAATTGCTCTGGAGATACCGCACCATTAGATGTAGAGATCTGGGATGTACTTTCAGGATCGTATCCATTAAAGTCTTTCGCCGTGATCAAGAATGCGTTGTTCACATTCAAATATAGCGTAAGCTACTAAACGGAGTCTTTGCCAATTGATTTGAGTCGAAAGTATAACCTAACTGGATTAAGTTCGCACGTAAATAAGAACCATTAGCCACCCATTGAGAGTCTGTCAATGTATCCTGTCCTGCGTGACCACCGTTGAACAACCAGATAGCTTGCTGCATAGAATTAGGATTCGTTCCATTATATGCGTCATACAAGATATTTGTCAAACCGTTAGTTTGTCCGAAACGGTCATACGTAGAGTGATAGAACTGTTGCAAGGTCTGAACACCAGCGACAAATTGTAGATCCAATGTGAAATCCCAATTCTTGTAACGTAATGTATTGATCATAGATCCAGTCCAATCAGGTACACCTTTACCTATGATCTCACGCTCAGAAGAACGTTTCGCACGACCGATCTGTTTCTTCTCACAGTTACCAGCCTCATAATCCTCGATCGTATAAACGCCTAAACGCTTATAACCATAGAAACTACCTACACTCTCACCAACACGTAAGATGGAAGCACCACTTACCCATTCGTTCTTCAAGATATCCTCGTCATTATCACCTAATGATAAGATCTTATTCTTATTAAAGTTGGCATTGATAGAGGTTGTCCAAGTGAAGTCTTTCGTATCAATATTGCGAGTAGACAACATCAAATCCAAACCTTGGTTACGGATAGAACCGATATTCTTATAAACTGTCTCGAAACCTGTTGTATGAGGAACCGGGGCATCCAATAACAGATCAGAAGTCTTCTTGTTGTAATAAGAAGCATCTAACGTGATTCTATTATTGAACAAACCTAAATCAAAACCTATATCGAATTGAGCGGTTTTCTCCCATCTCAGATCAGAGTTTGGTAATCTATTCAAATAAGAATAGGAATTACGTGTTCCATTCAATAATAAGGTTTCGCTTGTAACTGTTGCCAAAGATTTGTAAACACCAATCTCAGAGTTACCGGTCAAACCATAGCTAGTATGCAACTTCAAGTTGCTGATCGTATTTTGATCAGACATAAAGTCTTCTTGCGTGATGTTCCAAGCCAAACCTGCTGATGGGAAGAATGCGTATTTATTATTCTTACCAAACTTAGAAGAACCGTCATAACGACCAGTAATTGTAGCGGAGTAACGATCCTTGAATGTATAAGCGAAACGTAAGAAATATGAGTTCATAGCCCAACGTTCCCAATAAGTCTTCGGAGCATCAGGCTTCGTACCTGCGTCCATATTGAAGTCCTCAAAGAAATCGCTAGTGAAGTTCTCTGTATACATTCTAGAATAGTCATATTTACGCTCCTGCCAAGACAAACCGGCCATAGCATTGATACGGTGCTCACCAATCGTCTTGTTATAAGTCAAGTAAGTCTCTTCCTGCCAATAAAGAGTATTTGCGTGATATCTTTCAGCACGTCCATGTTGGTCATATGCCAAATTCACCAAGTCACTTGGCATATATTTGTGCAAAGTCTTAAAGTTAGCGTCAACACCGAATTGAGTCTTCAAATCCAAACCTTCGATGATATGGAATGTCAAGGCTGCATTACCGAATACTTTTGTATTATAGTTCATATTCTTATAAGTCTTCAAGATATGAACAGGGTTAGACATTGCCTCAAAGTCCATCGGCATACCTTCTGGAGTATTAGTAGAAGTATACTTTCCATCGTATTGAACCGGCATCCAAGGAACCATCTCGATCATAGTACGACGAGCGTCCTGTCCACCGCCATCCTCAGGAGTAGAGTTGCCCCAAGTATGATTTACAGCTAAATTGACCGCTGTAGACAACCATGTCGTAGGATTGGCGTCATAAGCGATCTTCGCATTCAAACGTTTTGAATAGGTATTCAGCATGATGCCTTGGTTATCAGTATAGTTCAAGAATGCACCCATAGATGATTTCTCGCCACCTTGCTGAACATTCAATTGATGGTTATGAGAGATCGCTGTACGAGTTGCCTCATCTTGCCAATCTGTATCATAAAGAGGATTACCGTTAGAATCGAAGAAACGACGATCTGTAAACCAATCCGCACGATTAGTAGACCAGTTAAATGGATTGCCATCCTTATCAGATCCCCATCTATTCTCATTCTCAATACCTTGCATAAAAGCATCGCACCACTCCTGCGCATTCATCGTATCCATCTTACGAGCGCGATGAGCCAAGCTTACAGAACCAGAGTAGCTAACCTTCGTTCCACCTTCTTTGTTACCACGTTTCGTAGTAACCATGATAACACCATTGGCACCACGAGCACCATAGATAGCAGTAGCGGAAGCATCTTTCAATACCTCCATAGACTCGATGTCATTCGGGTTCATCAAATAGAAGTTCTCCATTACTACGCCGTCCACAACATACAATGGATCAGAAGAAGCATTAATTGTCGCTTGACCACGGATAACAACACGGCTACCATAAGCACCCGGCTGGCTAGAGTTAGAGAAGATATTTACACCGGCAGCCTTACCACGCAAGTTATCCAATGCACTAAAGTTTTGAGCTTTTAACATCTCTTCTCCTTTAGCTGTAGAAATAGAACCTGTTACATCCGATTTACGCATCGTACCGTAACCTACTACTACTACCTCATCCAAAGTCTGTGTATCTTCTTTCAATGTAACATTGATTGCAGATTGGTTGCCTACAGGGATCTCTTGAGATAAATAACCAATATAGGAAATCACCAAAACTCCGTCGGCGGGCACACCCTCGATCGTATAATTTCCATCGAAATCAGTGATCGTACCGTTTGTAGTGCCTTTCACCACCACGTTAGCGCCAATAACAGGCTCACCTGTACCGTCAACAACCACACCTGTTACTTTCTTGCCTTGCTGCACTGCCATTACTTCATCAACCGTGCCTGCGGGAGCGGGAGCGGCCATGGCGGCGTTTACAGAAAAAGCGGAAAGCAACAAACAGAACGCTGAGGCTTTAGCTATCCTTGAAGATAATAGCTAGATTCATTCTTTGTCATTTTGCTCTTGTTTTAAATTAAGTTTAGATTGATTACATTTATATGTAATATTATATTCTAGAATAGACATAGTTCGTACGGAACTAGCATGTGATATTTAATCTTTTTCGATAGTGATAAAAGTGCGATGAACAGAGTATGATCTGGCTCATTGGATTTCTTTTTTCTAATTCTTTTTGTTAGATTTGCACCTATATTCGTATAATGCCAGAAATTCATAAGAAAGAAAGGGATATTTCTAAATAAATGACACGAGGATCACTTCTATTCATGTTAATTAAATGGATATTTGTAGTCTAACTATGAATATAAAACACAAAAACGGATAAATTATATTATTAATTAAATAGCTATATCATGAAGAAAAAAAGCGTTTGGGCTTTAGCTTTAGCGGCGATGCTGATGTGGGTGGGGAAACCTGCGGCAGCGGCTGTGAATGAGTCTTTTGACCCAGTAGAGTATGTAAACCCGCTAATGGGGACGCAATCTTCCTATGAGTTGTCTACAGGAAATACCTATCCGGCGATCGCTCGTCCGTGGGGTATGAATTTCTGGACTCCTCAGACTGGTAAGATGGGAGATGGATGGCAGTATGTATATACGGCTAACAAGATCCGTGGTTTTAAACAGACCCACCAGCCAAGTCCGTGGATCAATGATTACGGACAATTTGCGATCATGCCGGTGGTTGGTAAACCGGAGTTCGACCAAGATAAACGTGCGAGCTGGTTCTCTCACAAAGGGGAGATCGCCAAGGCTTATTATTATAAGGTATATTTGGCGGAGCATGATGTGGTGACGGAATTAACGCCGACAGATCGTGCGGCTATGTTCCGTTTCACTTTCCCGGAAAACGAGCATTCTTATATCGTGGTGGATGCCTTGGATAAGGGCTCTTATATCAAGGTAATTCCGGAGGAGAATAAGATCATCGGTTATTCAACGAAGAATAGCGGTGGGGTTCCCGATAATTTCAAGAATTACTTTGTGATCGAGTTTGATAAACCTTTCACATACGAGGCTACATTTGCTGACGCTTCCTTGAAAGAGGGAACGAAGGAACAAACGAGTGACCATGTAGGAGCCGTTATCGGTTTCAAGACGAAGAAAGGTGAGATCGTCCACGCTAAGGTGGCTTCCTCATTTATTAGCTTCGATCAGGCCGCTATCAATATGAAGGAATTAGGTAACGATAACTTTGATACTTTGGTTCAGAAAGGTAAGGATGTCTGGAATGAGCATCTGAGCAAGATCGAGGTTGAAGGTGGAGATTTGGATCAATACCGTACTTTCTATTCTTGCTTCTATCGTTCATTGTTGTTCCCTCGTAAGTTCTATGAGATCAACGCTCAAGGCGAGGTGTTCATTACAGCCCGTATAATGGTGAGGTATTACCCGGTTATATGTTTACCGATACCGGATTCTGGGATACGTTCCGTAGTTTGTTCCCATTCTTGAACTTGATGTTCCCGTCTGTAAACAAGGAAATGCAAGAGGGTTTGATCAATACGTATAAGGAAAGCGGCTTCTTCCCGGAATGGGCAAGTCCGGGCCACCGTGGTTGCATGGTCGGTAATAACTCGGCATCTATCTTGGTAGACGCTTATATGAAAGGCGTGAAGGTTGACGATTTGGAGACTCTATATAAAGGTTTGATCCATGGTACGGAAAACGTTCATCCGACGGTTTCTTCTACAGGACGTCTGGGGCATGAATATTATAATAAGTTGGGATATGTTCCTTACGATGTGAAGATTAACGAGAATGCCGCTCGTACATTGGAATATGCTTACAATGACTGGTGTATCTGGCAGATCGCTAAACAACTAGGCCGTCCGAAAAAGGAATTGGATTTATATGCCCGTCGTGCGTTGAACTATAAGAACCTGTACGACAAGGAAACCAAGTTGATGCGTGGCAAGAATGAGAATGGCGAGTTCATGGCTCCGTTCTCTCCGCTGAAATGGGGTGAGGCTTTCACGGAAGGTAATAGCTGGCACTATTCATGGTCTGTATTCCACGATCCTCAGGGATTGATCGACTTGATGGGCGGTAAGGATTCATTTGTGATGATGCTTGACTCCGTATTTGCTGTGCCGCCTTTGTTCGATGATAGCTACTACGGTGGTGTGATCCACGAGATCCGCGAGATGACCGTGATGAATATGGGTAACTACGCTCACGGTAACCAGCCGATCCAGCATATGATTTATTTATACAACTATGCGGGTCAACCTTGGAAGGCTCAATATTGGTTGCGTCAAGTAATGAATAAGATGTATACTCCGGGTCCGGATGGTTATTGCGGTGATGAGGATAATGGCCAGACTTCCGCTTGGTATGTATTCTCAGCGTTAGGATTCTATCCGGTAGCTCCGGGTACGACCCAATATGTGTTGGCGCTCCGCTGTTCAAGAAGGCTACGATCCATTTTGAGAATGGAAACAACTTGGTGATCAACGCCCCGAACAACAGCGATAAGAATATCTATATCGAATCTATGACGTTCAACGGCAAGAACTACACCAAGAATTATTTGGATCATAACGATTTGTTTAAGGGTGGCGTGATTGACTTCAAGATGGGTGACAAGCCGAATATGAATCGTGGTATTAATCCGGAGGATATGCCTTACTCATTCTCCGTAAACGAGGAAGGGATCAATAAACTTTCCCCTATTTCTGTAAAACCTAGTAAAAAGAAGAAATAAGCAATTAAGATGAATTTCATTCATAAACCATTAATGTCAGGCATAGCGATATGCCTGACATTTTTCGCATACTCCTGTGCTACACCGGAGAAGATGGAAAACAAGACAGACTTTACCGCATATGTAGATCCTTATATCGGATCGGGAGAACACGGACACGTATTTGTCGGGGCGAACGTTCCGTTTGGAGCTGTTCAAGTAGGTCCTCAGAATATTTTTAAGGGATGGGACTGGTGTTCCGGTTATCATTACTCCGATAGTATCATTATCGGATTTAGTCATACGCATTTGAGCGGAACCGGATGTTCTGATCTGGGGGATATCCTTCTGATGCCTTATACGGGCGAGGTACGTACCGCCCGTGGCGAGCAAGATAATATAGAGGGAGCCGCTTCTTCCTATTATAAACATGCCAACGAAGCCGTAGCTCCGGGATATTACTCTTTGCTGATGGATAATGGCGTAAAGGCGGAGTTGACAGCGACCGAGCGTGTAGCCTTACATCGTTATACGTATCCGTCGGGAAGTGAGCATCGCCTCTTGATCAACTTGAAGGAGGGTATCGGTGATAAAGCGTATGACACTTATTTGAAGAAGATTGATGAGTACACGATCGAGGGGTACCGCTTTTCCAAAGGTTGGAGCCCACGTCACAAAGTATTCTTTACGTTGAAATGTGATCAGCCGATCGAGTCTTTGGCTGTATTCAACGATGATGAGGCCGCAGGTAATGATGAGTTGACGGGCGAGTCCGTTAAGGGAGTGATTACCTTTAAGGGAGATGCCCCGACCGCCTTGGTAAAGGTCGCTATCTCTTCCGTAAGTTGTGAGAATGCCTTGGCTAACTTACGTACGGAGCTTTCTCATTGGGATTTCGACGAGGTTCGTAACGAGGCTATCGATAAATGGAATGACCAATTGTCTTGTATCTCCATCGATACGAAAGATGAGCGTGCAAGAAGATTTTCTATACCGCCATGTACCATGCGTTTATCGCTCCGACGTTGTATTGCGACGCGAATGGCGATTTCCGTGGCCATGACGATAAGGTGTATACGAACAATACTTGGAAGAACTATTCCACTTTCTCTCTATGGGATACGTATCGTACCTTGCATCCGTTGTTCACGATTATCAAGCCTCAATATGTGTCGGATTTGGTGAACTCGATGTTAAGCATTTACGACCAGCAAGAGAAATTACCGATCTGGCCGTTGATTGGTGGTGAGACGGACCAAATGCCGGGATATAGCGCTGTGCCTATTATCGCAGATGCCTATCTGAAAGGTTTTACCGGCTTTGACGCCGACCGTGCGTATCGTTATATGGTTGCTTCATCTGTCTATGAGAAGCAAAACGGGGTGCCGTACGTGTTGGAAAAAGGCTATATCCCTTGTGATAAGGTACGTGAGGCTACTTCTATCGCGATGGAATATGCCGCTGATGATTGGGGTATCGCCTTGATGGCGAAAAAATGGGCAAGACGGAGGATTACCAAAATTACTTGAAACGTGGTAAATATTATACGCAGTATTTCGATAAGGATATCAACTTTATCCGTCCGAAAATGAATGATGGCAGCTGGCGTACGCCGTACGATCCGATCCAGTCCATACATAGCGTAGGCGATTTCTGTGAGGGAAATGGCTGGCATTATACATTCTTCGTGCCCCAGCATCCGGAAGGCTTGATCGAGTTGATGGGTGGTGACGCTCCGTTTATCTCGAAACTGGATTCTTTGTTCTTGGTGGAAGGTGAGTTAGGGGAGAACGCCTCTCCGGATATCAGTGGCTTGATCGGCATGTACGCCCATGGAAATGAGCCGAGCCATCATGTTACTTACTTGTATCCTTACGCCGGCGAGCAATGGAAGACAGCCGAGAAAGTTCGTTACATTCAAGATGTGTTCTATACCGACCAGCCGGAAGGCATCATCGGAAACGAGGATTGTGGCCAGATGTCCGCTTGGCATATCATGTCTGCCTTGGGATTTTACCAAGTGAATCCTTCCAATGGCGTATTCGTGTTCGGTAGCCGTTATTCGATAAGGCTTCCGTTCATTTGCCGGAGGGTAAGACTTTCGAGGTCGTAGCCAGAACAACAGCAAGGAGAATGTATATATCCAATCCGTGTTGCTAAATGGTAAACCTTATAACAATTCTTATATTCTGTATGATGATATCGTGAAGGGAGGGAATCTTACCTTTGTGATGGGCAACACGCCGAATAAGGAGTTCGGAGCTGCCCCGGAAAATCGTCCGAAGACGGCTGAGTAAATAGCTCCCTTACCAGTGAGCGGTTTGCTCTGTTACCCGTGAGACAACGTCTCACGGATTGCCGGGAAAGTACCCGGCTGAGGAGCAAAGAATAATTAACGAATTAATAATCGACAAAATGAAGACAAAGCTTAAAACTTCGATGGCCCTTTTGGCTTCCGTTTTCCTGTGGGTGTCATGTGCCGGTGGCGGAGGGACTTCTCCTTCTGCGATGGACCGGTGGATTACGTGAATCCTTATATGGGAAACATCAGCCATTTATTGGTGCCTACTTTCCCGACCGTGCATTTGCCGAACAGTATGCTACGTGTATATCCGGAGCGTGCGGACTTCACGGGTGACCGTCTGGGCGTTTGCCTATTATCGTGACAAACCATCGTGAGCGTTCTGCGTTCAATTTATGCCCTTATCAAGGTGACGAATCCGGCTTGCGACCCGTGATCGCTTATAGCTATGACCGGGAGAAGATTTTGCCGTACCGTTATCAGGTATATCTGGATAATGAGGAAATCGACGTGGACTTCGCCCCGTCCCATCAAAGTGCCGTATATTCGCTCACTTTCGAGAAAGAGGGACCGGCTTATCTGGTATTTAACAGCCGTAACGGACAGCTACAAGTAAATGGTAACGCCGTAAGCGGTTATCAATATATAGATAAGAAAACGAAAGTCTTTTTATATGCCGAGACGAACCAGAAGCCTGTGAAAGCGGGGGTATTGTCGAACGGCAGTGTCAACTATAACGAGACTTCCGTGGAAGGTATCAATGCCGCTATCGCCCTTTCCTTCGGGGAGGACGTGAAGAAACTTGGCGTTCGCTACGGTATCTCTTTTATCAGCGAGGAACAGGCGAAGAAGAATCTGGAGCGTGAGATCGCCGCTTACGACGTGGATGTGGTAGCGAAGATCGCCCGCAACGATTGGAACGACGCTTTAGGTAAAATACAAGTACAAGGCGGTACCAAGGATGAGAAGACCGTATTCTATACCTCTTTATATCGTTGCTACGAACGCCCGATAAACTTGAGCGAGGACGGACATTATTACAGTGCTTTCGACGGAAAGATCCATGAGGATGGCGGACGTCTTTCTATACGGACGACTGGATTTGGGATACCTACCGTGCTACACATCCCCTGCGTGTCTTGATCGATAATGAGCGTGAGAACGATATCATCAACTCTTATCTCCTGATGGCGGAGCAGATGGGTACCGATTGGATGCCTACCTTCCCGGAGGTGACAGGAGATACACGCCGTATGAACTCAAACCATGCTGTCGCTACCGTGATCGACGCTTACCGCAAGGGCTTGCGTGGGTTTGAGCTGGAAAAAGCCTATATCGCTTGTAAGAAAGGTATCGAGGAAAAGACCTTGAATCCGTGGTCTGCCGCTCCCGCCGGTTGGTTGGATGATTCTACAAGGAACATGGCTATATTCCCGCATTGAGACCGGGAGAGAAAGAGACGGTGCCTAACGTATCCATTTGGGAAAAACGTCAGCCGATCGCCGTGACTTTAGGTACTTCGTATGATGAATGGTGCTTGTCCCAGATCGCTCAAGAATTGGGAAAGAAAGACGAGGCGGATTATTATTTGCGTCGCTCTTACAATTACCGGAACGTATTTAATCCGGAGACAGGTTTCTTCCATCCGAAAGATAAGGATGGCAAGTTTATCTATCCATTGGATTACCGTTATGATGGCGGTCTAGGTGCCCGTGATTATTACGATGAGAATAACGGATATATTTATCGTTGGGACGTACAGCATAATATCGGTGACTTGATCTCTTTGATCGGAGCAATGAGGCGTTTACCTCTGCCTTGGATTCCATGTTCAATACGCCGCTGGGTATGTCTAAATGGCAATTCTATTCCACGCTTCCGGATCATACGGGTAACGTAGGTATGTTCTCTATGGCGAATGAGCCGAGCTTGCATATCCCGTACTTGTATAATTATGCGGGTAAGCCTTGGATGACCCAGAAACGTATTCGTACCTTATTGAATCAATGGTTCCGCAATGATTTGATGGGTGTGCCGGGCGATGAGGACGGTGGTGGTATGTCCGCTTTCGTTGTTTTCAGCCAGATGGGATTCTATCCGGTGACTCCGGGTTCTCCTACCTATAATATCGGTAGCCCGATGTTTACCGACGTGAAAGTGGATATGGGTAACGGCAATACGTTCGAGATCCGTGCGAATAACGCATCCGATGAGAATAAATACGTACAATCCGCTAAGTTGAACGGCGTAACCTTGAACCAGCCTTGGTTCAATCATAGCGATATCGCCGCTGGTGGTTTGTTAGAGTTAGAGATGGGGCCGAAAGCGAATAAGGAATGGGGATTGGGAACGCCTCCTCCTTCTGCCGCTCCGATGCTAAGTAAAAAAAAGCGTGTTGCGATTGTCGCAACACGCTTTTTTATGCCAATACCTTAACGATTAATTTCTTTAGTTCTTTTATATCAATGGGCTTCACTACATAATCCGTGAATTCACATTGTTTGGCGATCTCCTTTTCCCTTTCGAAAGCGAATGCCGTGAGCGCTATGATCGGAATGGTCTTGGATAAGGTGCGGATTCTGCGAGTCGCTTCGAATCCGTCCATAACCGGCATTTTTATGTCCATCAGGATTAGGTCCGGATGATATGTCTCGAACATATCGATAGCCTCTTGCCCGTTTAGCGCATGATAAAGTTGGTATTGCTTGCCAAACAAGGTTTCCAAAAGGAAATAATTCTCATAAACGTCCTCGGCGATTAAGATGGAATGATGCCTATCTGAACGGGGCGTTTCTTCGGATTGGACGGGGATATCCGGTGAAAGCTCAATATCAGTCCGTTTTGTGTCCAAAGGCAGAGTGAACCAAAAAGTGGAACCCACCCCTTCTTCAGAGTCTACGCCGATTTTACCTCCTAATGCCTCGATAATGGTTCGGCTGATGGTTAATCCCAATCCCGTACCTTGCTGGAAAGTATCTACCTTGATGAATCGCTCGAATATACGTCTTTGGTTTTCCGCGGAGATACCGATACCTGTATCTTTCACGCAGACTCGGATAAAATCCCCTTCTATCTCATAATAAATCGTGATACTTCCTTTTGTGGTAAATTTGATAGCGTTATTCACGAAATTAGATATCACTTGCATAACCCTCCGCTCATCGGTTTTAACGATTACGATGGGGAGCCGAGATCAAAGATAAGAACCACGTCTGAAGGCATCTTTATAGAGTCTGCCAATGCGATTTCGCCACATATATCCTTGATGTCCACTTCCTCGAATGATAATCCATGGTTCCCGCCTCGATTTTAGAGAAATCAAGGATATCATCGATCAGTTGCAGTAGCAAATCATTGTTTTTATGAATGATATCTAAATAAGATTGACGCTCTACCTCATCATCAATCTCGGCGATTATATTTGAGAACCCGACGATAGCGTTCAGCGGCGTGCGTATCTCATGACTCATATTCGCAAGAATGCGGACTTCAATTTATCAGCTTCCTTTACCTTGATTAGCTCGATCTCCTTTTCCCGTTGCTGGGTTATGTTGGAGGTATAGCTTACGATCCTGTTAGGCGTTCCGTCATCGTTGAATTTATAGGAGCGTACATTGGAGTTGAACCAGAATGTTTTGCCATTGAGGATACGCCTGTAGGCCGCTACGAAGTTATTGATCTTCCCTTGCAGGAGAGGTTTGAACTGTTTATTATATACCCGGTCAAAATCATCCGGATGGATTGAGGATTTATAGTCTTCTTGATTCTTGAAGTTGTAATCATGAATCGCTTTTAGCCCCTCATTATTATTAATGTCTTCATTGAGGCCAAAATCTACGGTCAATTTATCATTCTCTACATCGTATTCCCAAAGAATGGAATCCCCGGTATCTACTGATACTTTTAGCCGGGCTAGGCTATTTTCGATTTGTTCCCGCTTGATGTGATTCTCGGTATCGTCGAATACAATATAAATATAGCCGAATATATTATCAAGAGAGTCTTTTAATGTGACTCCTTTTACCAACAGATGCTTTGTTTTAGAATCATGATGACTATCGTAATAGCCGTTTTGAGAAGCAACCTTGAAATCATAATTAAGAGGAAAGAATATATCTTTTCCGTTTTTGAGGCTTTGGTTTACATATTTCGGGATATTAGGATTCTCGAACATATTCAGTCCCACGGCCTGCTCACGGGTAACACCAAAAATATCGAGATCCGCTTGGTTGATATCTAC
>ENA-OQCK01000541-OQCK01000541.1-human-gut-metagenome-genome-assembly--contig:-NODE-541-length-19536-cov-3.985883_pt1 | contig 19536 bp, 27 predicted proteins | sample MGYA00242498_ERZ504578 | MGnify/ENA primary metagenome ERZ504578 (study PRJEB26092, sample SAMD00036229) | human gut metagenome | host: Homo sapiens | study: EMG produced TPA metagenomics assembly of...
TGCGTGAAGTAGATTCCAACGGGTCCACAGCAGGATAAATACCAAGTTCAGTAATCTTACGACTCAACACCGTGGTGGCATCGAGGTGGGTAAACGTTGTGGCAGGTGCCGGTCCGTCAAGTCATCGGCAGGCACATATACAGCCTGCACGGAAGTGATGGAGCCGTTTCTTGTAGAGGTAATACGCTCCTGCATGGCACCCATTTCCGTTGCCAGTGTCGGCTGATAGCTACGGCAGAAGGCATACGGCCCAGCAAGGCCGAAACCTCGGAACCGGCTTGGGTGAAACGGAAGATATTATCAATGAAGAACAGAATGTCACGCGGACCGTCCGTCTCCGCTCCCATGTCACGGAAGGACTCGGCCACCGTCAACCCAGACAATGCCACGGACTGACGCGCACCGGGAGGTTCGTTCATCTGACCGAATATCAAAGACACTTGTGATTTGGCCACTTCGTCATAATCTACTTTGGACAAATCCCAATGGCCTTCCTCCATACCTTTCTTGAATTCTTCTCCGTAACGGATAACGCCGGATTCAATCATTTCTCTCAGCAGGTCGTTGCCTTCACGTGTACGTTCTCCTACACCGGCAAACACAGAGAAGCCGTGCTGCTTCTTCGCAATATTATTAATGAGCTCTTGGATAAGCACCGTCTTGCCTACACCGGCGCCACCAAACAGACCGATTTTACCGCCCTTGCTATATGGTTCCAGCAAGTCGATAACCTTGATGCCTGTATAAAGCACCTCTTGTACGGTAGTCAAATCTTCAAACTTAGGGGGGTCGCGATGGATGGGATAAGCACCGGTACGGTCCAACTCCTTCATGCCGTCGATAGAGTCGCCCACTACGTTCATCAGGCGGCCTTTGATTTGTGTACCTATCGGCATGGTGATGGGGCCTCCCAGCGGATGCACTGTCATTCCTCTCTGCAGGCCGTCCGTACTGTCCATAGCAACAGTACGCACCGTGTTTTCACCAATGTGCTGCTGTACCTCTACAATCAGTCTTTTGCCGTTCGACCTTTTTATTTCCAGTGCGTCGTGAATACTCGGAACATCATTTCTGCCTCCGTTCCTTCGAAATAGACGTCTACTACAGGCCCGATTACCTGTGAGATATGTCCGACAATCTGTGACATAAGCAATCTTTTTATTCTATATTTCCTTAATTATTTTTCCCAATACTAAGTTGTAAGTCGCGTGTATCCTCATTAACAAGTCAGCCAAGTCGCATCTTTCATCAGCTATGTACTCGTACCTATTAACGTTTGTCAGCTATGGTTTGTTCATCCCAATAGTTACATAAACAACAACGCAAATGTATAAACAATTTGCATGTAGTTGTTACCGTGTATAGCATTTTTTGAACAAAAAAGACTATTTTGAACGATTAATACTACAATTGGAACAAATTGTTACAGACATGATAACGTCAGTTAACAATTAGTAAGAAAAAGGAATTGCCTACCCATCTTATGAAAAAACACTGAATTGACAACAGAGATTCTGTATATAATATACAAAAATAAGCCTTGTCTCTCGACAAGGCTTATTCACAACACAAACACAAAATAAAACACGACAAAACTACTATGCAATCTTACCTGTCTATGCCGGGGAGGCATACGTACTAGTTACGGATATTCACATATACATAAACAGCTTCAGGCTGATTTGCACATTATAAACAAATGCGGGGAGCATTTGTTTATTGCCTATTTGTTAAAAAACACAAATTCAAAGTTTGTCATTGAATACCTCTTTCACGAAGCTTCAACTGCCATTTCCATGCAGAAAGTAAAGTATCTTCAATACTTGTTTCTGCCTTCCAACCCAGTTCATTGTTTGCCAATTCCGGGTTTGCCCATACCTTCTCAATATCACCGGCACGCCGCCCTACTATCTGATAGTTCAGTTTTACACCGGTAGCCTTTTCGAAAGCATTAATCAGTTCCAATACGGAAAGTCCACGACCTGTACCGATATTGAATACTTCCACTTTTTCCTTCTGCTTGTTCTCCAAGATACGGCGGATAGCCACTACGTGTGCTTTGGCCAAATCGACTACATTGATGAAGTCGCGGATACAAGAACCGTCGGGAGTATCATAATCGTCACCAAACACGCTCAGTTTCTCACGGATGCCGATAGCGGTCTGGGTAAGATAAGGAATCAAGTTCTGCGGTACACCGTTAGGCAACTCTCCCAGCAATGCTGTGGGGTGTGCACCTATCGGGTTGAAGTAACGCAACAAGATGGCGTTTATCGGAGCACCGGAAGCAACCGTATCACGTACAATCTCTTCATTGATTTGCTTCGTGTTTCCATACGGAGACTCAGCTTTCTTAATAGGTGCCTTTTCCGTTACCGGAAGTTCGTCCGGCTGGCCGTAAACTGTGCAGGAAGAAGAGAATACGATACCTTCCACTCCATGCTTCGGCATCAATTCCAGCAGGTTTATCAGTGAAACCAGGTTATTACGATAGTAAAGCAATGGTTTCTGGACAGATTCACCCACAGCCTTGCTGGCCGCAAAGTGAATGATGCTTTAATGCCTTTATATTTGGTAAACACAGCGTCAAGACCGGCATAATCCAAGCAATCCAATTCCTCGAATGCAGGCGGATGCCCGATACCTTCTCTATGTTATCTACAACATCTGCGCTGGAGTTTGACAAATTATCAATAATAACAACTTCATAACCTGCGTTTTGAAGTTCCACCACCGTGTGAGAACCAATATAACCGGTTCCACCCGTAACTAAGATTTTCCCTTTCATATTAAATATAGATAATTTAGCTTTTAGGTTATCAATACGCCACAAATGTAAGGAAATAAATTAATAAAAACAGAAAAAGGGGGATAAATTTTAGTTTATCCCCCTTCCACTTTATTTCCGTTTTTTCTTCTTTAAATCTTCACAACCCCCGAAAAGCCCATGAATGCCATTGCCAGCAGTCCGGCAGTAATCAAAGCTATCGGAGTACCCTGCATACCTTTCGGTACACTAACCAGGCTCATTTGCTCGCGCAGGCCTGCAAACAGTGTCAGTGCCAAGCCGAAACCAAGTGCCGTAGAGAATGCATAAACCACTCCCGTCAGCAAATCATAATCTTTTTGGATAACAAGGATAGCCACACCGAGAATACAGCAGTTGGTAGTAATCAACGGCAGGAACACGCCCAAGGCTGATACAGAGAAGGAGAAACTTTCTTCAGGATAATCTCTACCATCTGCACCAATGCGGCAATCACCAGAATAAAGGTAATAGTCTGCAAATAGCCCAAATCAAAAGCGTCGAGCACATACTTCTGAATAAGGAATGTCACGATAGTGGCGATGGTGAGCACGAATGCCACCGCTGCCGACATGCCCAATGCAGTCTCCACTTTCTTGGAAACTCCCAAGAACGGGCAAATTCCCAAGAATTGCGACAATACGATGTTGTTTACAAAGATTGCCGAGATAAATATCAATATATATTCCATAATCATTAAATTAAGAATTAAAAACTAAAAATTAAAAGCCCGGCAGCCTACCGCCGATACGTTCTCAATTTTTTCATTTTTAATTTTTCATTATTAATTCTTCTTCATACTGTTGATTAAAGCAATGAGATAGCCCAATGCGATGAATGCACCCGGAGCAAGGACAAATACCAACATGCCGTATTCTTCGGGAAGGATACTCAGGTTGAATATCTTGCCGGTTCCCAGGAACTCACGCACGGCACCCAGCAATGTCAGTGCAATGGTAAAGCCCAAGCCCATGCCCAGACCGTCGAACAAGGAAGCCACCGGATTGTTTTTGGCAGCAAATGCTCGGCACGTCCCAATACGATACAGTTTACAACAATCAGCGGAATGAACAGGCCCAGCGTGGCGTACAATGCAGGAACGTAGGCTTGCATTATCATCTGCAACAGTGTCACAAATGATGCTATGACTACAATGAATGAAGGGATACGCACCATATCGGGAATCAGATTCTTGATGGCAGAAATCACCACATTGGAACATATCAGCACGAACATTGTAGCCAGTCCCATACCCATACCGTTAATGGCAGAGGAAGTGTACCCAGTGTAGGACACATACCCAGCAGGAGTACAAACGTAGGATTCTCTTTGATAATCCCGTTCATCATAACTTTAAAATTATTCATATCTTCTACTCCTTTCTCATTTAGCGCTGAGTGTATCCACAGCTTCGGGAGCTGCGGAATCAGCAGGTTGTTCAACATTCTTTTGAGTAGCGCCGGTAGTGCCGTCGGCAGTTTCCTGACCGGCATAGGCAGCATAAGCCGCATTCACTGCATTCAAAAAAGCACGTGAGGTGATGGTAGACGCTGTAATGGCATCTACTTTACCACCGTCCTTGCTCACTGTCAATGCAGCTTCACCCGGATTCATGCCGGTGATGTCACCTTTATTGCCTTTCTTGAACCAGTCGGCAGCCTTGGAACCCAACCCCGGAGTTTCCACATGCGACAACAAGGAGTAGTCGATGATTTTGCCTTCAGCATCGAAACCGACCAACACTTTCAGCTCACCGCCAAAACCCATGGCAACAGCTTCCACAGCAGCTCCGATATATTCTCCGCCTTTGGTGGCAGGATATACAGAATACTGTACTCCGTTTACTTCCTGCATCTTCTTCTCGGCGATGGGGTCATTGTCGAAGCCCGGAACCACCGCACTTACGGCATCGCTCAAGGTCTTTGCATTGGCCTGCGCAATGGGCTCCTTCGTCAATTCGTTTACATAAGCCAGCAACGCTACGGAGATTGCGGTAACGCCCGTAAGTACCAGCAACATATTCTTCAAGGATGATTCTAACTTTTTCATTTCTTCTTCGCTACCTCCCCAAAGCGTTTAGGTTTAACATAGGTGTTGATGAGCGGAGTGAACGCATTCATAATCAGAATGGCAAACGACATACCCTCCGGATATGCACCGAACAGACGGATGATGACAGTCAGTAGGCCGATGCAAACACCATAAATCAGCATACCTTTGTGGCTCATCGGAGAAGTCACGTAGTCCGTAGCCATAAAGACAGCACCCAGCATCAGACCACCGGACAACAACTGTACGACCGGGGATACATAAAGTTCCGGATTGACCAGATACATGATACCGGAGAACACGAATACCGTCACCAGAATAGATACCGGAATGTGCCAGGTGATGATTTTCTTCCACAACATGTAGAACAAACCAAGCAGCAGCGCCAAGGCACTCACCTCACCGAGACATCCTCCATTATTACCTATCAGAAGGTCGAAAGCTCCCGGAAGGTCGCTCAGGGACATGCCCGGAGCACCATTGATGACACCTTTCATAATAGCCAGCGGCGTAGCAGCCGTCGTGGCATCCGTATAGGCTGTCAACTGGCCTACAGCCGGCCATGTCGTCATCTGCACGGGGAATGAAAGCAACAGGAATACACGTCCTGCCAGTGCAGGGTTAAAGGGATTGCAACCCAAACCTCCGAAGGACATCTTGCCTACCCCGATGGCAAACAAGGCACCAAGGATGATAATCCAGATGGGCAGGTTGGAAGGCAGGTTAAAGGCCAGCAACACACCGGTAATGATGGCAGAGCCGTCGGTGATGGTTGTGGTCTCTTTTTTCATGAGGAATTTGCCGATGGCCCATTCAAAGAACAAGCAGGCTGCTACGGAAGTGGCCGTAACAATCAGCGCACCCAGTCCGAAAAAGTAAAGCGAAACGAGGAATGCCGGAATCAATGCGATAAGCACACCGTACATATTCTTCTTCACGCTGTCACCGCCGTGAACGTGGGGCGAAAGGGATACGATTAATTTATTCATACTTCGTTATTTTTTAGCTTGACGTGCACGGATCATCGCTCCTACCTTACCCTTACCCAAGCGGATATAATCCAGCATCGGACGGTTGGAAGGACAAGTGAACTGGCATGAACCGCATTCTATACACGACATAATGTCTTCTTTCTCTACTCTTTCAAAATCTCCGTGGGCCGAAACGGTAGCCAGCAGATACGGCTCCAACCCCATCGGGCAGGCTCCCACGCACTTGGCACAACGGATACAAGGCTGTACCTCGCCGCGCTTGGCTTCCTTCTCGTTCATAATCAGAATACCGGAGCTTCCTTTGCTGTCGGTACATCCGTATTTACCAGAGCTTTACCCATCATCGGGCCACCGCCGATAATCTTGCCCGTATCTTCGGGCAGACCGCCGCAAGCTTCAATCAGCTGCTTCATCGGCGTACCGATACGTGCCAGGAAATTGGACGGCTTTGCCAACGACTTACCAGTCACGGTAATGACACGCTCAAACAGAGGTTTGTTCTTCTGTACGGCCTGGTAAACGGCAAATGCGGTACCCACATTCTGCACCACAGCTCCCGTGGAGATAGGCAGCGCACCGGCTGCAACCTGGCGACTGATGACAGCATCAATCAACTGCTTTTCACCACCCTGCGGATATTGTACCTTCAAGGGTACCACCTCGATACCTGCATAGCTGGAAGCAACCTTCGTCATCAGCTGGATGGCATCGGGCTTATTGTTCTCAATGCCGATGAATGCCTTGTTCACCTTTACCGCCTTCATCAGAATGGATACACCTACCATAATTTCTTCCGCATGTTCCAGCATCAGCTGATGGTCGGCAGTCAGATACGGTTCGCACTCTACGGCGTTGATGATGACACACTCTGCCTTGAATGCAGGAGGAGGACACAACTTGACCTGCGTAGGGAAGCATGCACCGCCCAGACCTACGATACCTGCATCAGCGATTTTCTTCACGATTTCCTCGGAGGTCAGACTGCATTCCTTCACCAACGTTTCGGAACGGTCAATGGATTCTTCCCATTCATCCCCTTCTACGTCAATGAATATAGCAGGCTTGGCGTAACCGCTGGCATCGACAATCGTGTCAATCTTAGCGACTTTCCCGCTGACAGACGAATGAATGGCTGCTGATACAAAACCGCCGGGCTCGGCAATCTTTGTACCCACTTTCACAACATCACCTTTGGCAACGATAGGCTTGGCAGGAGCACCGATGTGCTGTCCCAGCAAGATAGCGGCCTTGGCCGGAATCTCTGCCTTGATGATAGGCTGATGTGCTGAAAGTTTATTTTCGTGTGGATGGACTCCACCAATTGAAAATGTCTTCAACATACAATTCTGTATTTTTAGTCGTTTATTTACTTTATTAATTCATACCTCAACTTGGGAAGTCTAAACCTCTGCTTTGGGAGTCTCAACCTCAGCTTTAGGAGCTGCAACCTTTACTTGGGGAGCTGCATCGTCAGCCTTCGGTTTGCGCGGCGGGAAGTTGAGGGCAATGATTGTGTTTTGCGGACAAGCTTCCTCGCACTTGCGACAGGATTTGCACTTATTGGGGTCAATGTAAGCCAGATTGTTTTCCAGCGTGATAGCCTCGAACGGACAAACCTTCACACACTTGCCGCAACCGATACATGCCACGGTACAAGCCTTGCGTGCTACGGCCCCCTTGTCCTTGTTTACACACTGTACGTAAATACGACGTGATTTCTTGCCTTGAGGACGGATTTCAATAATAGATTTCGGACAAGCCTTGGCACAAGCTCCACAAGCCGTACACTTTTCCTCATCCACTTCGGGAAGTCCGGTCTCCGGATTCATGTGGATAGCATCGAACTGGCAGGCAGCCACACAGTCGCCGCATCCCAGACAGCCATAACTACAACCCGTTTCACCACCATAGAGAGAAGCCGCAATGGCACAACTCTTAGCGCCATCGTATTGGTTCACACGAGGACGGTTGGCACAAGTTCCATTACATCTCACCACCGCAACCATAGGTTCGGCAGCAGCGGCATCCAAGCCCAGAATCTCGCAATCTTTGTCATGACGGGCTGTCCACCCACCGGACAAAGTTTACCATCCAGCGAACCTGCCTTTACGCAAGCATCTGCAAATCCGCTACAACCGGGGTAACCACATCCACGCAATTTGCCTGGGGAAGCACCTCTGCTACCTGGGCAATCCGCGGATCTTCATACACGGCGAATTTCTTGGAAGCCACGTAAAGAATAGCGGCCGATACCAGCGCTATAACTCCCAATGAAATCACTGCAATCAGAATTACATTCATAAATTAGTTGTTTATTAATTATTTGTTTTATTATTAGTTAGTTCATCGGTCGTACGGAGAATGAGAACTTCTTACCCATCCGCGACTTGTTCAGCCACAATATATAATAATAAGGTATAAGAAGTGCCAGCGAACAAAGTGCAGAACGCAGCTCGTCATTCCAGATAGCCATAAAGACAAACAGTGAAATTATCAGAATAAGGAAAGGAAATATAAAGGCAAACAGAACTGCCATCACTCCCATTGAAAGTTCGCCCGTCACCCATACACGGTCGCCGGGCTGGTAGGATGCGGCATCGGCATCGGCCACATCGACAAGTTTCTCTTTCGTATCCGCAGAGGTACAATGTCCCTTGACACTACACGAAGCGCATGCTGAAGTCTGGATGATTCTCACTTGGAGATGAGAACCGTTTATGTTTTCCACAATACCTTGATGTTTTATAGTATTCGCCATTTTGCAAAGTGTGCATTACAAATCGTGGCAAATTTACGCATTATTTGTGAACTGCAAACCTTTCCTATGTATTTTCTGTGTTCGTAAACATGCTTTTTCTATGTTTTTATGTTTTTTCACCTGCCACAGACTACAAAAAGACAAAAACAGACGGTCTGTCAAGGGAAAACAGACCGTCTGACTAACTAAAACAGATAATCTGTTCACTCCGAACAGACCATTTGTTTATTTACCATTTATAATTGATACCGAAACTGAGCAATTCTTTTACCTGAAAATAGCTGTCCCCTTCCGTCGGCTTGGCACTGTCGTCATAGCGGGCGTGCACATAGAGCTTGGTGGAAAGATAGCGGTTCAGCACAAAGTTCACCGTGTTTTCCCATTCAATACGTGTCCACTCATAACTGGTCTGGAAGTCCAAGCGGGAATCCAGCGTAATGGAAGGATGATGGTCCATGAAAGTGTAGGCTGTATCTGCGAACCGAAGTTATGCTTCACGCATTTGCCCTCATCAAGACCGAAACTCACTTCATTCACCCCCTTATTTCCTACATAGCGCAGCATGTACGTCAGCGGAGCCATGAAAACGGACAAGCTGAATTTCTGCTTCTTCAACTTGTAGTCCATACCGATACTGCTCGACCAGTCCGCCGGAGCAAAGAAAGCCGAAACCAGCTCTTCACTGTTGGCCTTGTAGCCATTGCAGAACTGGGTCTTAAACTCAGTCGTGATGGTATAATACCACTTGGACGCAGCCTGAATACCCAGTTTACTGTACAGCCGGAGTTGGTCGGTACTTACCAGATAGTTATGAAACTCGTCGGAAGGTGCGGAGCTGAAGCCCAGCTTGGCATCGAGCAGATTTTCCCACTGCACCTTTTCACGGTCATTATAGTTGGCAAACAATTGCAGGTTGGCAAGCACGGCGTTAGTGCTCTCACCTCCCTTGTACCAGTTGTCGGAGATATAGTTCTGGGTAATCTGCAATGAACCGTTTCCACCCGTCACCCACCAGTTGGCTTGTGGATAATCACGTCGGCTTCCTCCTTCACTCCCACCATATTCTCTTGTGCAAACAGTTTCACGACGGACGGCTTGGAAGAAACCTCCTTCTCTATATTATCCTTGAATATCTTCCCTTTCATCACCTCCTTCTCGGTCATTACAACCAGATTGGGACAATTCACATACGTGTTCAGCAGCGTACGGTCCACCAGTTTGTTGGCTCGGTCCTTTGAGGTGAAACTCAGTGTGTCGAACGGCAACATCTCGCGCGTCAGGGCAGGCACCGTATCAGGCACCTGGAAATGCCAGTCCACCTTGGAAAGCGTCTCATGGGGGCATAATAATAGGTAAGGGGAAGGAACAACCTATAGTAGTTCGGATTGGAAGGTATATAACGCTCCGGAGTCGTGGGGTCATTCAAATAATCCAGCACTCCGATATACCTTTCATATAATATGGAAACAGTATCCAGCCTGTACCCCATACCTTCCGGTTTCAATTTCAGAATCATGTATTCTTTCATTATATCCGGCAAGGTGTCGGCTTTGGCAGTTGTTTCCTGTCCACTGTTCTTCGAGGCGGTATCCAGCGTATTCTGTGCCATCACCGACGAAGAAATCATCGTAGCAATTAACCAAAATGCAATGTGTCTATTCTTCATAATGCCCTAAAGTCTATGTTTCGAGCGCAAATTTAGCTTAAAATGTTTAGAAAACATAGAAAAGCCATAAGAAAAAGGCAAGAAGGACTTCTTCGATGAAATCGTATTTTTTAATAATTGTTTCATCGAAACTTTCTCTACTTCCTCTTTTTTTTATAATTTTGCGCTTTTTAAGTTCTACGTGTACTGACGGGAGCAGTGCGCACCCTGAACGACAAGCCGTATAGGCTCTTGGCATTAGATTAAACAATTAATAAAATAATATAGTTGTGGGAGAAACAAAGTATATTTTCGTCACCGGTGGTGTTGCCTCTTCATTAGGTAAAGGTATCATCTCATCCTCCATCGGTAAATTGCTGCAAGCAAGAGGTTACAAGGTAACCATCCAGAAGTTTGACCCGTACATCAACATCGACCCGGGTACACTGAACCCTTATGAACACGGCGAATGCTACGTTACCGTGGATGGCCACGAAGCCGACCTCGATTTGGGCCATTACGAACGCTTCCTGGGCATCCAGACCACCAAGGCCAACAATATCACGACCGGACGCATCTACAAAAGCGTCATCGACAAAGAGCGCCGGGGTGACTATCTGGGAAAGACCATCCAGGTTATTCCCCATATTACAGACGAAATCAAGCGTAATGTAAAACTGCTGGGAAACAAATACAAATTCGACTTTGTTATTACCGAGATTGGCGGTACAGTGGGTGACATCGAGTCTCTGCCCTATCTGGAAAGCATCCGTCAGCTGAAGTGGGAACTGGGAAAAGACGCCTTGTGCGTACACCTTACTTATGTCCCCTACCTGGCAGCTGCCGGTGAGCTGAAGACCAAGCCCACCCAGCACTCCGTAAAGGAACTGCAAAGTGCCGGTATCCAACCCGATGTCCTCGTACTGCGTACGGAACACGAGTTGAGCACTACCCTGCGCAAGAAGGTGGCTCTGTTCTGCAATGTGGACGAGAATGCGTGGTGCAGAGCATCGACGCGCTACCATCTACGAGGTGCCCATCTTGATGCAGAGCCAAGGACTGGACGTTACCATTTTGAAGAAAATGGGACTTCCCGTCGGTGATACTCCGGGACTGGGACCGTGGCGCGCTTTCCTCGAACGCCGTCACAAAGCCGAAGAGACTGCCCCGCTGCACATCGCATTGGTGGGCAAATATGACTTGCAGGATGCCTACAAGTCCATCCGCGAGGCCCTTTCACAAGCAGGAACCTACAATGACCGCAAGGTGTCGGTAGACTTCGTGAACAGTGAAAAGCTGACGGACGAGAATGTGGCAGAAGCCTTGAAAGGTATGGCAGGCGTACTTATCGGTCCAGGCTTCGGCGAACGCGGCGTTGCCGGCAAGTTCGTAGCCATCAAATATGCGCGTACGCACGACATCCCCACCTTCGGTATCTGTCTGGGTATGCAGTGTATCGCCATCGAATTTGCCCGTAACGTACTGGGTTATGCCGATGCCAACTCACGCGAGATGGACGAAAAGACACCACACAATGTCATCGACATCATGGAAGAGCAGAAGTCCATCACCAATATGGGTGGAACCATGCGTCTGGGTGCCTACGAATGTGTTCTGCAGAAAGGCAGCAAGGCATACGAGGCATATGGTACCGAGCATATCCAGGAACGTCACCGTCACCGCTACGAGTTCAACAACAGCTTCAAGGATGCCTACGAAGCAGCAGGCATGAAGTGTGTGGGTATAAACCCCGAATCGGACCTGGTGGAAATTGTTGAGATTCCCGCATTGAAGTGGTTTGTCGGTACCCAGTTCCATCCCGAATATAGCAGTACGGTATTGCATCCGCACCCACTGTTCGTAGCATTCGTGAAGGCCGCCATCGAAAATGAAAACGAAAAGAAATAATTTGTAATAAGTAATTTGTAATCAACAAAGAATGGATAAAAATACCATCACAGGTCTTGTTCTGATAGCGATATTGTTAGTAGGTTTCAGCTTTCTGAGCCGTCCCAGCCAGGAGCAGTTGGAAGCACAGCAACGTTACTACGACTCCATAGCCCAGGTGCAACAGCGCGAAGCCGACTTGAAAGCCAAGGCAGAAGCAGCCCTGGCCAACGAAAGCGGAGCGGAAGCAAGCGTTGACTCCACTGCCCTCTTCTTCGACGCCCGTCAAGGAACCAACTCGCAGGTAACCATCCAGAACAACCTGGCAGAAATAACCGTAGATACAAAAGGCGGGCGCATAGCTTCGGCCACGCTGAAGGAATACATGGGACAAGACAAGACGACCCCCGTCACACTGTTCAGCGGCAATGACGCTTCCATGAATTTCCTCTTTTACAACAAGAAAGAGACTATCCAGACGGAAGACTATTATTTCACCGCAGTAAACCGTACGGACAGTACCGTCACCATGCGTTTGTCGGCAGACAGCAACAGCTATATCGACTTTACCTACAGCATGCACAATGACACATACCTGATAGACTTTACTATCCAGGCAGTCAATATGGAAGGCAAGCTGGCCGCCACCAACAATTATGTGGACATCGAGTGGTCTCAGCGTGCCCGTCAGATAGAGAAGGGTTACACCTACGAGAACCGTCTGGCTGAGCTGACTTACAAAATCGCCGGAGAGGGTACCGATTATCTGTCTGCCAACAAGAACGATGAAAAGGAAGTTCCGGAACGTCTGGACTGGATTGCCTTCAAGAACCAGTTCTTCTCTTCGGTATTCCTGGCAGATGCCGACTTTGAAAAGACCAAGCTGAGTTCCAAGATGGAGACTCAAGGCAGCGGCTACATTAAGGACTATTCTGCGGAGATGAGCACGAAGTTCGACCCTGCCGGCAAGGAACCTACCCAGCTGTTCTTCTACTTCGGCCCCAATCACTACAAGACCCTGACCGCACTCGACAAGGGGCGTGACGAGAAGTGGGAGCTGAACCGTCTGGTCTATCTGGGCTGGCCGCTCATCCGCTGGATAAACAAATGGTTCACCATCAACATCTTCGACTGGTTGTCCAGTTGGGGGTTGAGCATGGGTATCGTACTGTTGTTCATGACGTTAATCGTAAAAGCTGTAGTATTCCCCGCAACGTGGAAAACCTACATGTCCTCTGCCAAGATGCGCGTACTGAAACCGAAAATCGACGAGATAAACAAGAAGTACCCCAAGCAGGAAGATGCCATGAAGAAGCAGCAGGAAGTGATGGCCTCTACAGCCAGTACGGAGTCAGTCCGATGGGCGGATGTCTGCCGATGCTGATACAGTTCCCTATCTTGATGGCCTTGTTCATGTTCGTGCCGAGTGCCATTGAACTCCGCCAGCAGAGCTTCTTGTGGGCAGACGACCTTTCCACTTACGATGCGTTCATCAACTTCCCGTTCCATATCCCGTTCCTGGGAAGCCACCTCAGCTTGTTCTGCCTGCTGATGACGGTTACCAACATATTGAACACGAAGTACATGATGCAGCAACAGGATACGGGTGCCAATCCGCAGATGGCTGCCATGAAGTGGATGTCATACCTGATGCCTATCATGTTCCTCTTCATATTGAACGACTATCCTTCGGGATTGAACTATTACTACTTCATCTCTACGTTAGTCAGTGTGGTAACAACGCTCATCATGCGCAAGACAACCAATGAGGAAGCCCTTCTTGCTCAGTTGGAAGCCAACAAGAAAGACCCGAAGAAGATGAAGAAAACCGGTTTCGCCGCTCGTCTGGAAGCCATGCAGAAACAGCAGGAACAGATGATGAAAGAAAAACAGAACAAAAAGTAGTAAGACTACCGTTCAAGATATTCTTTTGCAGAAAGCCGGACAATGACATTTGCCCGGCTTTCTTATCCTTACACCAACGAAAAAATTCACAGACTCTAAATTATGCAGACTAAATACACCTACAAACAAATCTGGCTCATAGCCTACCCTATCCTAATCAGCCTCCTTATGGAGCAGATGATAGGTATGACGGACACCGCCTTCCTCGGACGTGTAGGCGAAGTCGAGTTGGGAGCATCTGCCATCGCCGGTGTCTTCTATATGGTCATCTTCATGGTTGCCTTCGGTTTCAGCATCGGGGCACAGATACTCATTGCCCGGCGCAACGGCGAACGGCAGTATAAGGAAATCGGTGACTTGTTCTATCAGGGCATCTATTTCCAAGTCGGGATGGCGACAGTCATGTTCCTGCTGTCCTATTGCTTCTCGCCGATTATCCTGAAACGCATCGTAGCCTCGGAACATATCTACGAAGCAGCCACCAGCTACCTGCACTGGCGTGTATTCGGTGCCTTCTTCTCGTTCAGCGCAGTCATGTTCCGTGCCTTTTTCTTGGGAACCACCCAGACCAAGACACTGACACTGAACTCTATCGTCATGGTGTTGAGCAATGTTGTATTCAACTATATCCTGATTTTCGGTAAATTCGGTTTTCCTGCACTCGGCATTGCCGGAGCCGCCATCGGCTCCTCATTGGCCGAGCTGGTTTCGCTGTTATTCTTCATCCTCTATACCCGTAGCCGTATCGACTGCTGCAAGTACGGGCTGGACCGTATTCCGAAGTTCCGGCTGGACGTATTGAAACGGATGCTGAACGTCTCTTTCTGGACCATGATACAGAATTTCTTCTCCCTCTCCACCTGGTTCTTGTTCTTCCTTTATGTGGAGCATCTGGGAGAGCGCTCGCTGGCAGTGACCAACATTGTCCGCAACGTGTCCGGCATACTGTTCATGGTACTCATGGCGTTTGCCTCTACCTGCGGGTCACTGGTCAGCAACCTTATCGGTGCAGGCCACTCCGATTGCGTGGCAGGCACTATCCGGCAGCACGTACGCATAGCCTACGTTTTCGTACTTCCGCTGGCATTGCTTTTCGCGCTGTTCCCCAAGCTGATTCTGGGAATTTATACCGACATACCCGACCTGCAGGACGCTGCCGTGCATTCGCTTTGGGTGATGTGCTCCACCTATCTGTTCCTGGTTCCTGCCAATGTCTATTTCCAGGCAGTTTCCGGAACCGGCAATACGCGTACTGCATTGGGCATGGAGCTGGCAACGCTGGTCATCTACACAGCCTATATCACCTACATTATTCTGATTCTGCAACTCGACGTGGCCATCTGCTGGACCTCGGAAATGGTTTATTCCAGCTTTATTCTCATTTTCTGCTGGCTATATATCAAACGTGGGAATTGGCAAGGAAGGAAAATTTAGTATCTTTGCATTGAAATAACTGAAACAAAAAGCATATATGAAACAAGTAAATCTACTACTTATGTCAGCAGCCATGACATTGGCCTCTTGCGGAGGCACAAAAGATGCCGGACAGCAGCAGGACGCAGCAACGCTCATCCAGCGGTCGGACATCAAGATTGAAGGAAAGCGTATGACACCCGAGGCACTCTGGGCGATGGGACGCATCGGCAGTGTGGCCGTATCCCCCGACGAAAAGCAAATTGCCTACACGGTATCCTATTACAGCGTGCCCCAGAACAAGAGTAACAGCGAAGTCTTCGTCATGAATGCCGACGGTAGTGACAATACCCAGATAACGCATGACGCCTGGCAAGAAGGACAGCCCACGTGGTTTAAGGACGGCAAGAAGCTTGCTTCCTTTGCAACGAAAGCGGCAGCAGCCAGGTATGGGAAATGAATCCCGACGGCAGCGGACGCAAGCAGCTGACTCAATACGAGGGAGACATCGAAGGGTTCTCTTTCTCGCCCGACGGCAAGAAACTCCTTTTCATTGCCAGGTAAAGACCGTGAAGAGTACGGCAGACAAACATCCGGACCTTCCTAAAGCCACCGGCATCATCGTTACCGACCTGATGTACAAGCATTGGACGAATGGGTGACTACTGCTCCCCATCCGTTCGTTGCCGATTTCGACGGCAATGCCATCAGCAATGTCACTGATATTCTTGAGGGAGAGCCATACGAAAGCCCGATGAAGCCCTGGGGCGGTATCGAGCAGCTGGCATGGAGCCCGTCTTCTGATAAGGTGGCCTATACATGCCGTAAGAAAACCGGACTGGCGTATGCCATTTCCACCAACTCCGACATTTATATCTACGACCTTGCCTCCAAGGAAACCAAAAACATCACGGAAGAAAACAAGGGATATGATACGAATCCCCAATACTCTCCCGACGGCAAATACATCGCCTGGCAGAGCATGGAGCGTGACGGCTACGAAGCCGACTTGAACCGCTTGTTTATCATGAACCTCGAGACCGGCGAGAAACGTTTTTGTAAGCAAAGCTTTCGAATCGAACGTGGACGCCTTCTTGTGGAACAAAGATTCCCGGAGCATCTACTTCATCGGTGTATGGCATGGCGAGACACAGATTTACAACATCGACCTTGTCGGAAACGACAAGCTTACCCAGCTCACCGACGGCATGCACGACTATGCTTCGCTTGCCCTTTGCGGAAACAAGATTATCGCCAAACGCCATTCCATGAGCATGGGCGACGAAATCTATGCCGTAAACAGTGCACGCAACGGCGACGCTTTTGCAGAAGCAGTGCAACTGACCACAGAGAACAAGCAGATTTACGACCAGCTGGAGATGGGTAAAGTGGAAGCCCGCTGGATGAAGACCACCGACGGCAAGCAGATGCTGACCTGGGTGATTTATCCTCCGCAGTTCGACCCTAACAAGAAGTACCCCACCCTCCTCTTCTGTGAAGGTGGTCCTCAGAGTCCCGTCAGCCAGTTCTGGAGCTACCGTTGGAATTTCCAGATTATGGCAGCAAACGATTATATCATTGTAGCTCCCAACCGTCGTGGTCTTCCGGGCTTCGGTGTAGAGTGGAACGAAGCCATCAGCGGTGATTATGGCGGCCAGTGCATGAAGGACTACTTCACTGCCATTGACGAAATGGCCCAGGAACCTTTCGTTGACAAAGACCGCCTGGGTTGCGTAGGTGCCAGCTTCGGAGGTTTTTCCGTATATTGGCTTGCCGGACACCATGACAAACGCTTCAAGGCATTCATCGCACACGACGGTATCTTCAACATGGAAATGCAATATCTGGAAACGGAAGAGAAATGGTTTGCCAACTGGGATATGGGCGGCGCTTATTGGGAAAAGAACAACGCTACGGCACAACGCACTTTTGCCAACTCCCCGCATCTCTTCGTCGACAAATGGGACACCCCTATCCTCTGCATCCACGGAGAGAAGGACTTCCGCATCCTTGCCAACCAGGCAATGGCCGCCTTCGATGCAGCCGTGATGCGTGGCGTTCCTGCCGAACTGCTTATCTATCCGGACGAAAACCACTGGGTGCTGAAGCCTCAAAACGGCGTGCTGTGGCAACGTACCTTCTTTGAATGGCTGGACAAATGGCTGAAGCCGGCTAAGTAAAGCCCCTCAAAAACAATAAAAACAAATAATCCCGGACTCTTTGTCAAGAATCCGGGATTATTTGTTTTTATCGTACACCGCCCGATTCATTTTTTATGACTATAATTTGGGCAGTTCAAATAAAGTCAATACATTTGCTTTATGCACACTCCAAAGAAGTGTAAACAATATGTCCTAATATAACCCGATAAAAGATGAATGAAAATTGGCCTGAGATTGTGGAAACACTGATACCGTATTTTGAAACAAATTCGGTAGAAGGTGACTACCAGCGGGAAATAGAGAACTGCTTGAAATTTCTTGGATGGAAGAAGACCAATGGAACAATGGTATCCCAATATACATTACCGATAGGCAATAGCAACTCCATACGCCCGGACATTGTACTTTGGCGAAAGAACGAGCATGACACACAATCCCCCGTACTCCCTATTGAAATAAAGCGTCCGTCTAATATACGAAATGAAAGACAAGAAAATCAACTGATGTCGTATATGCGCCAGTTGAAACTTAATGTCGGATTATATATAGGAGAAAAGATACAACTTTACTATGACATTCCCAATGATGGAGAGAATCCCATTTGTGTATTTACAGCGGAAATTAAAAAAGAAGATACAAATGGTTCCATCATCTGTGACTTATTGAGCTACGACAAATTCAATCTGGAAAAAATAGAAACATTCTGTAATGAGCAATATAAAAAAATCCAAGCGCGTAATAATCTGCATAGGAGGGTGTCAGAATTCTTATCCGAAGGCAATGGGGTAAAGAATATGATTTCGTTGCTCAAAGACAAGTTTACAGCTGAAGGATTTGAGGAATCCGCCATTAATGAAGAATTTGCCAATCTTACGCTTACAGTACATTACGAAAATAAGAGCATTCTCCCTTCATTACAACTTAAAACGAGGCAAACATCTAAAAACTCACAAAACGACTATAAAGAAAGTGACTCCAAAGACCATACAAAATTCTCATTGGATGGAATCAACTTCTATGTCAAAAGACGTTTTGTATTGGAAGTAATCAAGCACTATATCAAAGACCATCCCAACATAAACTATGTTGAACTGGAAAAAGTCTTTCCATCCAATTTACACAGTAAAGCATTGGGTGTAATACGTACCTTGATAGAAGTCCAAGAAAAAATCAAATCTCATCCCGATTTAAAGAAACGTTACTTTCTTAAGCCTGATGAAGTTATTTTATTGGCAGACGGAACAAAAATTGTTGTCAACAACCAGTGGGGAACATTATTTCCAAGATTTCTTGAAGCAGCAAAGAAACTGTACCAAGTAACCAATGATACGGAAAGCAATACTCCAATATCCCGATTAAAGATTACTTTTGGTAATGGGAAAGTAATTCAAGAAACACAAGCAGCCGAGACTTTCCGGCAATTTGTGATGACAGTAGGTGTGGAACAAGTGCAATCTTTAAATATCAAGGTATGCAAGATTCCTTTGATATCAAACACACTTCATGAGAAATACCAGCGCGCTCAAAAACCATTAGGCAACGGACGGTTTCTTATGACCTGCAGCAATACAAAAACAAAGAAGCGTGATATTGAGCGTATTGCCAAAGCTTTGGGTATTCAGGTGACTGCAGAAATTGTATAATGGAAGACAGTAATTCAAGAGATATGTCTTGAAAAATACTTTTTCATGAAGAGTACGTATATTACGCTCAATAGTAAGATACACCCTATCAAGAAGATATAGCCATACTGTTGGTAATAAATATATCCTACTATTATAAAAGTCTGTATTGTCATATAGGCCAGAGAGACTATGACATGAGGAATCTTCAGCTCATTCGCCATAATCTGATACAGATGCTTGCGATGCGGTAGCCCGATATTCTCATGAAGCATCAGGCGGTGAATGATAGTCAGT
>ENA-OQCK01000544-OQCK01000544.1-human-gut-metagenome-genome-assembly--contig:-NODE-544-length-19514-cov-2.505390_pt1 | contig 19514 bp, 24 predicted proteins | sample MGYA00242498_ERZ504578 | MGnify/ENA primary metagenome ERZ504578 (study PRJEB26092, sample SAMD00036229) | human gut metagenome | host: Homo sapiens | study: EMG produced TPA metagenomics assembly of...
TTCTTTTTGTAATATTCTCAATGAATCCACATCTGTCAAAGTATGACCAGTCTTCCTTCCGATCCATTTCCTCCAGCTCATCCACCAGCTCCTGAATCATGGAAGGCAAGGCAAAATCAATTTTGACTGAATCGTTGATCCAGTGATAGCTTTTATCCATTTGATCACACCCTTTTACCAACTGTATTATAGCATGCATTGTTTTCACAACGCCATACGATCATTCAGAAACGCAAAAAGTCGGTTTGTATTCCTGTAATCAGTCAAACACTCATAAAAGATCCAACCATGTATCTTCCAGTTTATCCTAACAGAGAACTGACCTTTCTAACGTAAACCTGCGATACCGATATCACCTGCCTGACTGTCATTTTCGTACAACAAATCAAGCCTTGGAAGGAAGCAAAAGCTGGTCATCACGCTTTGCTATGCTTCATATTATTCATTTCAATTAGTATTTTAAAATCTTTTTCTCTAAAGAAAAGCGATGATTATATTTTCAAGTTTAAACCTGAATCATCATCGCTTTTTATGAGCGTTGGTCAACGCAGTGAACAGTATATGCCTGAAACACGAAATGTAAACACGGATAACACGGAAATCAGAACAAAATAAAAAACAGGTTATACATCTCTCAAAACCTTTAATTAAGGTCTTTTTTAACCGTTCGGCGAAATGTAAATAACCTGATCATGTTATATGGTGGAGCGTATCGGGATCGAACCGATGACCCCTGCGTGCAAGGCAGGTCGCTCTCCCAGCTGACGCTAACACCCCAATGTATATTGAAATTCGATGGTGGGCCTGAATGGACTTGAACCAACGACCTCACCCTTATCAGGGGTGCGCTCTAACCACCTGAGCTACAGGCCCATTTCCATCGAATGCCTGTAAATAATACCACAAGCAAAACATGATGTCAACATATTTTAATTTTTTTATCACAAAAAGCCGTCAAGTCGAAACGCTCTCTGTTTTCCACAAGCCACATCGGTGAGATCAAAGCCGGATTTGTGCTATGATATGGTACATAACAATGATTACAGGAGGAACCAGCATGGACTATACAGAAGCATTTGAGCAGATTGATATTTTCAGAATCTATTTAATCGAGGAAGAAAAAAGTACATTGACCGTACAAAAATACATCCGGGATATTACCAGACTCTTTGCCTACCTTTCTTCCGAAAAGACTCTGACGAAGCAGTGTATTATAAAGTATAAGGAGGAGCTGATGAAATCCTATACCTCGGTAAGCATCAACAGCATGCTTGTTGCAATTAACTGTTTTTTCACCTTTATCAATCAGCGGATATCGGGTAAAGCTATTGAAAATACAGAAAAGAACCTGTATTGAGAAAGAGAGAGAGCTGACTAAGAAAGACTATGCCAGACTTTTAAAAGCAGCGCAGGATACCCATAATGAGCGTATGTATCTGCTGCTTCAAACCATATGCGCGACCGGAATCCGTGTATCTGAGCTCGATTCATTACTGTGGAAGCTGTAAAAAGCAGAAAGGCAGCCGTGCAGAATAAAGGTAAGCTCCGCTATATATTCTTTCCATCCAGACTGCGTAAACAGCTGCTGGCATACTGTAAAAGAAAAAAGATAACATCCGGCAGTGTTTTCGTCACGAATTCCGGAAGACCGCTGGATCGCAGCAATATCTGGAAAGCGATGAAAAAGCTGTGTCTCCATGCCAATGTCAGCAACAACAAGGTTTTTCCGCATAATCTGCGGCATTTGTTCGCCTTCACCTTCTACAGTATGGAAAAGGATGTGGTTCGACTGGCGGATATCCTCGGGCACTCCTCCATTGAGACCACCAGTGTATACGATGACCAGCTTTCAGGAATATGAGAAGACACTGTCCCGCATGGATCTGGTACGCCTCTGTTGAAAAATACCACATAATATGCATTATGTAGTACAGGACATTGTTAGTGTGCAGGAGGCAGGACTGCAATCAAAGGCAGGGAAACGGTCAGCTGGGCAAATGATCTGTTTAAGAAAAAAAGATGAATAGCTGATGATATCTTCCTCAGTTATGTAAGAATATATGGTAAAATATACCTGTAAGCAGAATATGAGTGCTACCACATAATGCATATTATGTGGTACAGGGCTTTTCTGTTCACGATGTGTATCTTGATTTTTGCACAGGAAAGGAAGCACATGAGAAAAACATTTTTTTTATCTGACCAAAATTATCCTTTGTACAGGACTATTTCTGTTTGTGATACATTGCCTATTTATGCGGCAAACACAGGGTCTTTGCTCAGCCATTACAGTTTTCATGGAACCGCAGGACAGACAGGAGCGTTGTCTGCTGCAGATTGAAGTACGAGGCAGCGGTACTCTGTTCGACGGCAAAGCGCACCATCGAAACAGCAGTGAACGATATGCGCTCTTTAAAGGAAAGAGAAGAACCTTTCACCTTTATGCAGATCAGAAGAACTATGCCATACAAATCCGGTTGAATAACAAAGATATAACCGATAGCGTTCACAACGGGAACATCTCTATCAGGAGCTCATCCAAGGTTCAGCAGCTCGTTCTGTATGTTTCATAAGATAAGTTCTGTACAGGCTGTAATCAAGCAAAGCCGGCTATAAACGCATCCTACAGCAGCACATACAGCGCTCCTTTGCCCTGTCCTACAGATTACGGCTGCTATGAAGCAGTCATTCTATTCGCCATAAACTGTACACCCGCCTATACAGCAGCTTTCAAATCACATTCTCATTCGGTTATCGGTATTCTCACGACAGGAAATTGAAATATTCCAGTATACTGTCATACAGCGTCTGCGCCACCTTTTGCTGATATTCATCGGTGATAAGCTTCGCACGATCCTCTGCATTCGATAGAAATCCGCACTCTACAAGAGAACCGATCTTCTGCGCATTATTCAGAATATAATAATCTCCCGGCTTGCTTGTCATCTTCGTCTGCGTCAGTGCGCGGAAATGCTTCTGCACAATGTCCGCAAATACCTTGGATACCTCATTCTTTGGAGCATAAAAAGGCCTGAGCCCCCTTTACACTTGTGTTAGGATAGGAATTCAAATGGATGCTGATGACAGATCCGTCTTGTCCTGATTGATCAGTTCGATACGCTTTTTCATATCCTCGCGTTTGCGGTTCGAAGCACCTTCGCTTGCCAGATCATAGGCACCGTCACGGGTCATCGTCACATGGGCACCGCCTTCCTCCAGCAGCTTCTTCAACTTCTGTGCAATTTTCAGATTGATTTCCTGTTCCTTCGCTTCGTTGCTGCGGGCACCGTCATCCTTTCCCCCATGTCCGGGATCCAATACGATTTCCACACCATCCAGTGCATGGAAGGCACGTTTCGCGGAAACGGAGGTAATGTGCGACAGACAGAAGGATGCTGCCAGTATGGTACAAAGCAGTCCTGCACCCAGCAGGTATTTTTTTCTTTTCATCATCTTCACCTTTTCAAGTATATGTAATGTTAATCACAAAAATATCACAGTCATGAAATATTTCTGTAATTCGCGCCGGCACAGACAGGCGATTGACCCGATACCACGGACATTTGCGGCATACGCTGTAAAGGAGGTGATATTATCACTACAGGATATGTCATGGTTGAAACCATGGAGGAAACCGCACAGCCCATTCCCAATGCGCAGATCAGTGTCTTTCGACGGGATGAGCGCGGATCTATATTTATCATGGAATGCAGTACAGATGAATTCGGTAAAACACAACGTATTGAATTGGATGCTCCGGATAGCTCGCATTCAACAGACATTCACTCACTGACACGCCCGTATGGTCAGTATGATATTCACGTTGCCAAAGAAGGCTACGATACAGAAGTCCGCAACGGTGTACAGATATTTGCAGAAACCGATTCAACGCTGACCGTTATCATGCAAAATTCCGGGGTACGGAGTGTAAGCAATACCATCGATATCGGTGAGCATCAGCTTCATGAGGGAGGAGGATGTCGCTCATGCTAGAAGAAATCATCCTTCCCACGACGATTACCGTTCATCTGGGAAGACCGACAGCCAGTGCACAGAATGTTACCATTGGCTTTGTCGATTATATCAAGAATGTCGCATCCAGTGAAATCTATCCGACATGGCCGTATGAAGCTTTGCGGGCAAATATCTGGTGTCAGATGTCCCTTGCCCTAAACCGTATTTACACGGAATGGTATCGAAGCAGAGGGTATTCCTTTGATATCACCAATTCCACAGCCTTTGATCAGGCATTTGTTCCCGGTCGTAATATCTATGATAATATCGCTGCGGTTGTGGATGAGGTTATGGGAGATTATCTGAAAAACCGTTTTACAGGGAGCCGTATTATGCGGAATATTGCGATGGAAAAAGAGCTCAGTGTCCGGGGCTGAAGCAGTGGGGAACACTCGATCTGGCAAATCGCGGATATGATTCCTATGGCATCATCCGATATTATTACGGTGATCAAATGCAATTTCTGGAAACAGATAACTGGCAGCCGTACACCCCTTCCTATCCCGGCTATGCCTGCGGCTTGGAAGCAGCGGTCAGCCGGTGTTTATCATTCAGGAGCTGTTGAACGGAATCGCTGTCAATTATCCCAACATTCCGTTAATCTATCCACCCGATGCTGTTTTCGGACCGCAAACAGAGAGTGCGGTAAGAGCCTTTCAGCGGCAGTTTGACCTTACCGTAGATGGGATTGTCGGGCAGTCCACCTGGTATCAGATTTCCCGAATTTATGTCGCAGTCCGCAAGCTGGCGGAGCTGGGAAGTCTTGGCAGATTGGAAGGTTATTTTACCGGTTTATGGACCGGAAAGGTGCTGCGTCAGGGGATGTCGGCATCGAAGTGCAACAGCTGCAGTATTTCCTTTCCATTATCTCAGAAAGCTATCCATCCATTCCATCTGTAACCGTTGACAGCCGCTTCGGACCAGGACTGGATCGCGCCGTACGTGCCTATCAGCGGGAATTCGGTCTGGCCGTAGATGGACTCGTCGGACGTTATACATGGAATTCCATCTATGAAACCTATGCAGCAATCGTAGGTTGATAAAGCCATTCCCGTAAAAGGAATGGCTTTCCCGTAATTTTAAAGCAGTCACTGTATTTTTAAATTGTTCCGGATACAGCAGGCAGCCTTTAAAGAAATACTGCATGAAGAAAGCTAAAGATGTGTATATCGTATCACACCAGTATTTGCACACTGCTAAAAATCGCAGAACACAAACCTCCATGTCCGTACTGAGTGACCTGTATCGAAATTATGAAAAAGCTGAAGCAGAGGAGATGAAGCGATACATGAGCTGATTTAACATTTCATGTACGTGAAAGGTATTTACAGAATACTACACGTATGATTTTCACCATGCCTCTTACGCAAATCAGGGTACGCATATAAAAAGCTGAAAAACCGAAGTAGTAAATTCCTATGATCCGACTGCTTCCGCTTTGCTATTACAGCCCTGTCAATTACCCTTGACTGCGTCACCCCCCTTTACACTTTGAGAGTCCTTTTTTCTAGAAGCCTTTCCAAAAGAAAAGAGACAGCCCGGTGTCGGCTATCCCTATATATCGTTTTATGATTGCTTTAGAATTCTTTGTTTTTCATAACACGACAGCTGATGCGGTAGGATATCGCAAGCAGCACTACCGAGAATATCCCTGCAGCACCTCCGATCTGCATCATATTCATTGTACTCATAGATGCCAGAACAGCATCCAGATCTACCTGCAGTATTTCAAGAAGCTTTATGACTCCCATACTTCCCAGCACGGCAACACCAACGGTAAGCAGCAATGCTACTCTCCCCCGTTCTCCGCCGAATTTCAGCTGTACAGGGATCATGACAGCCGCAAACAGAAGGACGATGCAAATATATAGCAGATCAATCGGCAGCCAGTCCATGACGCTTATCTGCGGATTGCGAATAGTAATGAGAATTCCCGACAGTACCACCGAAAGCAGCCATGCACCGCCTCCAACTAAAATAGAGAATACATATTTTTCCTTCACATAGGACGTTCTGGAAAAAGGCATGGAAAACAGAAAGGCATAGCCGTTGTCATATTCGTCATAGCTGATCGTACTCAGCACAAACATAGAAGCGATCATTGTGAAATAGCTGACAACGAAGGTTGATTCAAATTCAGCAAACAACATGGCTGCCGCTATAAATATCATGATAAAGAAGAAATTCTTCTGATTTTCATCAGCTTGAAGTCCTTAATCAATAAACCTTTCATATCTGTTCACCTCGTATCATCATCATAATCACATCATCAATGGACCTTTTTCCACAGTAAGCTGCGGATAGTTTCCATATAAAACTGTTTTTGGCTGGTCAGTACAGCATAGCCATAGGGTTCCTTGCGCCGGCGCAGCAAATAGCGCTTATCCAAATCCGCATACTGCCGTTCATCCATCTTCAGCAAAGCGTAATCACTCAGCAACACATCTGTATCCTCATGCATAACAATCTTTCCCTCATGAATCATATACAGATCATCACACAGTCCCTCCAGATCGGAAGAGATATGGGAGCTAACCAGCATACAGGCATCCTCATGCTGTTCCATGTACTCCCGAAGCAAATCCAGCAGTTCATCCTTGCGACCACATCCAGACCGGCTGTCGGTTCATCAAGAATAAGCACCTTCGCATGATGGGAAAGAGCAATCAATGCCTTTAGCTTGGCCTTCATTCCGGTTGAAAAATCCCGAATCTGTTTATCCATCGGCAACGCAAATCTCTGGCACTGTCGCAGAAATTCCGCTTTTTCAAATTTCGTGTACATATTGTCCATTACGGGAAGGATATCCTTGATATTCAGATATCCACTGAAGCCGGAATCAGATAATACGACACCCACATATTCTTTTTCCTCCGGTGTCAGCTCCTGTACAGGCTTTCCCAATACCTCAATTTCCCCGCCATCAATGGAAATCAATCCCAGAATGGCTTTAAAGGTTGTGCTTTTACCAGCACCATTTTGCCCGATCAGCGCACTGATCTGTCCGCTTTTCAGCTCCAGCGAACAGTGCAGAGAAAAGGCACCGTAGTTTTTCACAACATTTTGCAGTTTCAGCATATTCATTCCTCCAATAGCAGATGGAACAGTTCCAGCAGGTCGCTGTCCTCCATCCCGCAGCTTCTGCCTTTTTGAATGGCCTTGTCCAAATCGGCTTCGATTTCCTTCTTATGTTCCTCCATCACCAGGGCCCTGTTCAGTCCGGCTACATAGGTGCCTTGCCATGAACAGTAACCGCAAATCCTTCAGCCTCCAGATTATCGTACGCTTTCTTGACTGTCAGAGCGGATATTTTCAGTTCCTTGGATAGAGAACGAACAGATGGCAGAATATCGCCTTCCTCCAGCTCCTCGCTCAGGATCATAGCCTTTATTTGCTCTACTACCTGTTCATAAATCGGAGTCATAGAAGAGTTGTTAATAATGATTTTCATAAGATACCTCCTCTGTTCACAAACAGTATATAACAGTATATAACTGTTGTCAACTGTTATATACTGTTTATCATAAAAACTTTAAGTTAGGCTATCCTCACATTTTGATAATAGAAGCTATCTACACCGTAGATAAAACAGAGGATATAAGCTTGAGGTTCCACCTGCTTCAGATGGTCAGAGAAAACGGTAAAAAGATTGCAACAACAAATCAGCTGAAAAACGGGTGATTTGTTGTATTGCATGTTTTAAATCAGTGCATATGCCGGAAAAACTGAGGTATTTTACTCCGATATCTATAGGAATTGCTTTTATGGGGTGCATATCTCATAGACCCGCGATAACAGTAAGCCTCATTACCAGTACGATACCCTTTATGTATGTATCACTTCCAACCAACATTCCAACATCCGTGCTTCCATCTGATAATCCATGGCACAGTGTATTCCACCGATCGTGTGCTTTTTTATCTTTTGTATGATTAGAAAAAGCAACACCATAAAAAAGGGAACCGAGGGACACTATGATAGAGAAATGCTGCGTGCATGCCTGATATGTAGAAAAGACAGACCACGTACCGTATACACCGCATATGGTCTGCCTTTGTATTTTCCTGAATCTTAAACCGGATATGTTGCAGCACAGAGAATACCACCTTTAACAGTGAATCATAGACAATGCCGTGAACACAGTCTTAAGCTGTATGTCTGCCTTGTTTTTCCTGAGATGAATCTGCCTGTAGTCAGACAAGCTGTGCCGGGCGATTGCCTCTTATTTCCACCTCCGGATTCAGGCTTATGCATACAGCCTTGCGATTGTCTCTTACTTTCATTACCGGATTCAGACTTATGCATAAAGCCTTGCGAGAGCTTCATACACGTTTATCGCATCCAGAATGTGATATGGCTTTGTTGTAGCAGAACCAGACGCATGAGCGCTGACAAACAACCACGTTTCCTCATGGATACGTGCCTGTGTGGCAAGACATAGACCGGCTTTCTTTGTATATCCGGTCTTCCCGCCCAAAATATCATCCTGTGACAACTCGTTTTGATCCATGGTCATCCGCATAGTGGAATAGATGGTCATTCCTTCCGGATGCATATTGCTGGGAGCCATAACGTAGTTGGTTGCATGAAAAGCCTCTGCAAATTTAGGAAGCTTTAATGCCTCGTCCAGTATCCATGCAATATCACGGACGCTGCTCACATGCCCGGCTTCATCAAGTCCTGTACAGTTTTGAAATCTGGTTTGCTTCAGCTTCAGTTTTTCAGCCTGCGCATTCATTTCGGCAACAAATGCGTCCTCACTGCCATACAGTGAAATGGCCAGGGTCATACATGCATCAGCGCCGCTTGGCAGTAATGCTCCATAAATCAAATCCTCATAGGTCACCTCCTCATCCGGTAAAAAACCGGCCATTGACGCCTGCTCCTTTTCCAGCTGCGGGAATATGGAGGCTGGAATACGTACGGTTTTCTGCAAATCATCAATATGCTGCAATGCCGTATATACCGTCATAAGCTTGGTTAAGGATGCCGGAGCAATCGCTTCTTCTTCCCTTTCCTTCAGCATCACCTTGCTATCCTTTTGCCGGATAAGGATATAATTCTTACTGTATAATTCGCTGCTTATCTTGATCGGCTGCTCTTCTGTGTTTCTGATTTGAAGATTCACCTTATCCTCCTTGGAAATCATCGGTCGTAAATAACAGACAAGACCTGTAATCAGTACACCAGCCAGCAGCAGTTTTTTAAATCGTTTCATCGTATCAGCTCCTTCATGACTCTATTGAACCATGAATTGCACAGATAGTTGAAAACACAGACTTAGCACTTACTTAATTATCACTTAACTCCTTGCGTTGCTTGTTTGTTCACTTCGCATACGCTGAAAGGCTTCAGGCAAAGGCACATGCTGAAGTTGATTAGAATGAGGTCAAAAGCAAGTACTTCCATATAAAAAATTACAAGCGCGGTAAACATAAACATCGCAGCACCCACACAGCGGATGCCCTTTTTCAGTCTGAATCCATGTTATCCGTAAATTGAAACAGCATAATCAGCCAGCGTATTCTGTTTCGTTTATCAAATAGTCTTCTCCAATCTTATCCGCAGCAAAAACGCATTCACTGCATAACAGCTTTCTCGTCGAAAAAAAAACACCCGCAGGTGCTTTCATCATAAACCAAGAGCATTGGTTACAGTTTGTAGCCTTGTACATTCTCTGCCTCCAGATGCAGCACATCAATCATGCTGACTGCAGCTCTGTATCCGTTGCGGGCATGGGAAGCTTTATATAGAAAACTGTTTCCTCCATATTACTGTCCGCATAAATGCTGCCTCCGTGGGCCTCGACGATTTCCTTTGCGATTGCAAGACCAAGACCGGCTCCACCGGATGCTGTGGATCTGGCCTTATCCAGTCGGAAGAATTTTTCGAAAATCATCTCCAGCTTCTGTTCTGGAATTTCATCCCCCTGATTGTGGAATTCCAGCAGGATATGCTCTGCTTCCTGTTTGACTGCTACCCGTATCACGGTATTGGGATAGCTATAGGAAATAGCGTTTTTCAATACATTATTGAAAGCTCTGGCAAGCTTATCCGCATCACCGTAGCAAACAGAGCCTCTGCAATATCCAGCTTCAGCTCCTTATGCTGTGCAAGCAGAGTCGGATAGAACTGCTCCTTTAGCTGTTCCAGCAGAAAATCCAACGCAATCCTCCCTCTTGAAACAACGATATCATGAAGATTAAAGCGCGTTATATCAAAAAATTCATCAATCAGCTGTTCCAGTCGTTCCGCCTTATCAAGGGTGATACGGATGTAGGTATCCCGCTGTGCTTTTGGAACATCCGATACATCGTTCAATAGGTTCAGATACCCGATGACTGAAGCCAGCGGTGTCTTCATGTCATGGGCCAGATACGATATCAAATCATGCTTCTGACGTGTCTGTTTCTCCAGCATTGCCAGCTGCTTCTGTTCCTTTGCTCGAATCTGCAGCAGAAGTGCCTCTATATTACCAAAGCCCTCCGGAAGATAAAAATCGCGATCCTCCAAAAACTGATGCAGGGCCGTTTCCATCGCCTTTTCTATCTCTGCCCTGTGCTTCATAGCGACACGGCTGCTTTGTGTCCGCACGCAGACAATACAAATTACAACAACCAGTGCCGTCAGCAAAAAAAACAGCTGCTTGATTCGATACCAGTTGGGAGAAAGATACTGATGCAGGATACCTGTCGTATCCGTATATTCTTCCATATAGAAAAACTGTTCGGACAAAAATTCCCGCAGCATACCGTTGCCCAGCAGATCCGCAGCGATATAAACTCCAGCGACCACTGCGATTGCTGCAAGCAGTATCCATACAGTGCGTTTCATAGTGTTTCTCCCAGCTTATAGCCCACACCCCAGACATTTTGTATATAGCGCGGGTGTTCTCCGCGATCCTTCATCTTTTCACGGATATGCCGGATATGTACCATCAGGGTATTGTTGCTGGATGAGAGATATTCTTCCTGCCAGATTGCGGTGTACAGCTCCCTTGCACTGACAACCTTTCCCTGACGCTCACACAGATACCATAAAAGACGAAATTCAATCGGTGTAAGATTCAGGTCTTTCTCATTCAACCTGCATATATGCTGTTCCTGATTCATGACAAGTCCCAGATAACTTAGCTCCTTTGCCTTCTGCTGAACATTATAGCGCTTGTATCTTCTAAGCTGCGCCTTGACGCGGGCAATCAGCTCCAGCGGCTGAAACGGCTTAGTCATATAATCATCAGCCCGATCATCAATCCATTGATTTTATCAATATCCTGCTCCTTCGCTGTCAGCATGATAATGGGCCATGTGTAGTTCTGACGAATGGTCCTACAAATGCTAAAGCCATCCATATCCGGAAGCATGACATCCAATATGGCCAGATCGTAGGAACGTGTCCGTATATTCTGCAGAGCCTGTGTCCCTGTATAGCATACATCCACCTTATAATTTTCATTTTTTAAATAAATTTCCACAAGCCCGGCAATTTCCTTTTCATCATCCACTACCAGTATATTCATGTCCATTCCTCCTGTACTTCTCTGTCAATCATACTGCTTGCGTATGCATGATGCTTTCCGCAATCCTTCACACACATTATACCAGAGCCTATGGAAAGACTTCCTTACATTTCACTTAATTCCAGGAAACAGTATATGCAAACCGTCAATATCATTCACAGAGGCTGAAATTTCACAATATCTTCCAGATTCTGCAGGTATTCTTCAAATAAAAGAGCACATGAAAAGCCGTATCCAGTACGGCCTTTACAGATGACCAAGAATACGGCTTTTTCATGTAGGATGCTGTATAATTGTCTTTCTCCATACCGCCTTTTTCTTGCAAAGCAATTATGAACGTTGTAATACTGTCAGTTACGGTTTTTATGAAAGAGCAATTGCTGGTTAATAGGATGCAGTATACGTAAAGGTAAAGTCATCTCCATCCTTAATTTTCAGACTGCTTGCAGCATCACAGCTTCCGGCAGCCTTGCAGGATTCGTTATTCTCTGATTCATACAGCCACCATGGCCCCTTATTAAAGTCCTTGGTTTCCACACCCTTCATAGCCATAATGGTTTTTCCATATTGACCGTCTTCCATTTTCACACCCAGATCCTTCGCCTTCTCCAGAAAGTCCGCAAGTGTTTCCACCTTTCCCTCTACACTTACATTTCCGTTAAACAGCTCCTTTTTGTTAACCTCGTCCTGAATCGTGATTTTCAGCGTTGTTTTTTCCGTGTTGTCACTAACAGGCTCCTTCTTTTCACTTTCCTTTGAAGAGCATCCGCCAACAAGCAGCATGGCAGATACCAATAAAATTTTACATAGCTTTCCCATTTTGCAATCTCCTTTCCATATGGTTTAAAACCGCTGCTATCGGTTTATAACAGATGGCACAAAGCGCCATGGACATAAAGCCCTGAATAAGAGAGGTCTTTAATCCCATAAGAATATAAATCGCTGTTATTTTTCCCGAAATCAGCATAAAGGGCAGCTGTACCAGCTGGCCTGTCAGAAATGACAGAAAGCCGCAGGTGAATACCAGCGCGAGGAAATGTCTGTTCAGGAATTTCCTGCTGCAGCCGATAAACAGACTGTACAGCGGATAAATCAGACAGTACATCATCGACCATGGGGCTACCCCCTGGGTACTCAGATTGAGTATGGTAAACACCACTGCACCCAGAACAGCCTGCCTTGTCTGAAATGTCATCGCAAATACCACAATGGTAAATGTAATGCATTCCAGATATAGAATGAATGAAAATGATGTAAACACGACAGCTTCAATCGAAGCGATAACGGCTATGAAGCAAAGCTCTCTTGCCTTCATACATAGGACCTGCTAATAAATTCTCTTTCCCTTATACCGTCCTGTGCATTCTCATACAGGCACATCATGAAAAAGGTATTGGATAGCAGATTCATAAAATCAAACAGGATGGCTTCCACCGGCTTTCCCTCACACTGAATCTGATGCATGATGCGGATAACAGCCTTGACTTCTGCACGCAGCACATGCAGATGGCTGGCACCAATACAGCCGTCGGGCAGGACAAAACGATCCATCTCAATATGGTAACGTGCATAGAAGGTATTCAGCTTTTTCAGTTCAGCCTCCCCTATGGCACAGCTCCCCGGATGGATCCATTGGCGTGATAGATCATTTCCATCAGTTGAAGGAGGTCCTCCTGCGGAATATGACGGATGTGGTGTCTTGCCACGGATAGTATGGATGCCAGACGATCCGTTGCTATCTCATAATCGCACAGGTGACTTTTTCCTTCAGAAAGGATATGCACAATATTCAACACTCATTTTTTCACCCTCACTTTCTTAACGACAGCGGGCAGAAAACATATAAAAAAACTATATTCTCCACACCCAGCAGAAAACTCTGTTTGCATAACAGGCAAGTCTCCCGGCTTAATTTCATCCTACTCTTCACCTTCTCATACCAGATTGGTACAATGGTTTCTGAATTTCGTCCATATCACGGTTGCTGGGGCAGCTGAAGATGTTCGCTTCCATTCCTTGTTCGGTATTTTCATACACCTGTTATGCTTTTTTCATTCATTCGCTCTTAATTATAAAGCAACGCGTTCTTCTGTCTATAGTAAATACTGCTTTCCATCTTCCCATTGTTGTCATATCTGTCAGCTGCCTGAGTTTCCGGCAGGTAAGAAAAAACATCCCTGTTTAAGAGATGCGATTTCATCTATTCCTCATCAGCGTAAATCCTGTAACTATGCATGCCCTTTTTGGAGTTATACATGGAGGTGTCGACCTTTTGAAACAGCTCCTGATAGGTACTGCCGTGCTCCGGAAAATAAGTGACACCAATGCTGAGCGTGATGTGCTGTGTAAAGGGAAACTGCCTTTGTTCATCCTCCCAGTGCTCACGAAATTGTGCGAGAATGTGTTCCAGCATGCAGTTGTCCAAATGTCGGGGGCAGTAAACAAGAAATTCATCCCCGCCAATCCTTGACACGATATCCTTTGAAAAGGTTTTTTGCAAAGCCTGTGCAAGCGTAATTAGAATCCGGTCTCCCACAGGATGACCATATGTGTCATTATAAAATTTAAAGTGGTCAACATCCATCATTAGAATTGTTCCCTGCTTCCCGTTACGCAGTTGTTCTTCAATCTGTTTTTCGCAGTAATAGCGATTTGTAAGCTTCGTTAAATAATCATGATGGGAGTAATATAGGACTGCCTTGTTGCTTTCCTGCAATTCTCTTGTTTTCTGTGCGATTTTCTCGCGCAGCTGCTCATTGCTCTGTTCAATCAGGCGCTTAGGAAAAAATTCATCGCTGCACTGGTTGATATCCGGTACAGACTGATGTACATGGAGAAGCTCCCAGCCGGACGGCGTATACTGCAAAATAATCGTAAAACGAAAGTGCAGCTCATAATTGATTCGATCTCTTGCATCCTCATTCACATCGAGTTCTCCGTATACCATATATACATTGTCACTTAACTGTCTGGCCTGGTATGCTTCCTGCTCGATGACAAAGGTGCCGTTCCACTGTTTTTCTTCTCTCTCCAGTAATACAGCAAATTCCTGTAACGAGTGTGAAACCTCGTGCTTACCGGTTCCTATCACACTGAGTTGCGGACTGAAATATCCGCCGGGTATCTCATAGGAGCGTTCCTCCAGATACTGATGCCAGAGATGATGGCAGAACTGCTTTGCATCCGCTGTATGATTCATAATATCATCCTTCTTTATTTGGTTATCTTTATTATACACATTTTCCCTATATCCGTCTCCATATTACAAAGGTAAACTTTTATAAAATAATGGAATCCTTATCACCACAGGATCAACCGTATTCGAGAATGGCCATATATAGCATCAGGAGAGGCAAAAGGACGGATGAAGCCAAATCTTTGCCACCTTTGTTTTCGTGTGATGCCTGAAAGCCTCAGGGAACCTGCAGACTATTCAGCGCTTACGGATGTCCCTTGGGAACAAGCAGGTATGACAGCATTATACTGATCATCACTTATTTGAAAAACAAAATACTGCCCATTCAGAATAAATTACAGCAAAAGGCAAGGTTTTTTTCAATTCATTATATCAGTATACCGTCACAATGATCCAGCTCGTGCTGAATAATCTGTGCAACTCAAAGCCCTCATAGGTTTTAATTTTCTTTTTCCCACAGCAATCCATGTAGGATACCTTGATTTTCTCATATCGTAAGGCTTTCTTCTGTGTACTATGGCAGAGACATCCTTCCTCGGCAGTATAGCGCTTATCTCCGGTTTTTATTATCACAGGATTCAGCATTGATACATAGCTTCCGCCATCCTGAAATACGATGATACGTTTCAGAACACCTATCATATTTGCTGCCATCCCGACACAATGATCCGCATGTGCCTGCAATGTATCCTGCAGATCCTGAACCGTCTGCAGATCATCCAGCGTAGCAGCCTCACAACGACGGCTGAGCAAAAATGTATCCTTCACAATTTCCTTGATCATATAGTTTCCTCCGATTTCATTTCAGTTTTTCATCCGTATGTATTATCGCAGAAACAGCACACATTGGCAAATGCATCACAGGTAAATGCAACAAAAAATAGCTGCATCTTTCAACATTTGCATAGGAAAGTGAATAGGTCTTGTTTCCTGGTAGAAAAAACACTAAGATAGAGTGTAGATACAAGGGAGGCGGCAGTATGCAGAATATGCAGCATTATTATGATTTTTCCGGACAGAAATTCGGATATCCTCTGAGCTTGAGCATTAACAGTTTTAAGCGACAGGTTTTCTCCAGACAATCGAGTCTGGAAATTTCGTATGTATTAAAGGGTGCCTACGAAGCAGTTACAGAGCATTTTACAGCAGGTATTAAGGAACATGAACTGGTGATTGTTGCGCCAAACGATATTCACATGATCCGACAGATGGATAATGATAAAAGCGTTATCCTTACTTTGCATATTGATTTTTCCCGATTCTCTGCAGGCATGTGCGGAAATATAGAGGAAGCCTTTGAATCCATGATCTGTACACGATCGAAAAATTACCGGCTGCTGTGCAGGCTGCGAAACAAAATAGGAGAACTGGTCCGGATGCTGCTACGGGGAGAAAGCAGTATGTTTCAGATGAACGCCATCATGATGGAGCTTGTCTACATTGCCAGCAATCATCGGCAGTATCCGGTAGAGCGGCTTCCTCTGCAATCTGTCCATCATGAAAACTATATGAAGGCGATTCAATACATTGACTGCCATTTTCAAGTGAACTGCATTTGGAGGATGTCGCTAAAACACTGTCCTTCAGTGTTTCCTACACATCAAAGCTGTTTAAAAAATATACCGGTATCTCCTTTGTCAAATATCTCGCATATGTCAGAATCCGGCTTCTTTGGAGGCCTTGCTGGAGGGTAAGGATTCCATAGAGCAGATCGCGGCTGACTGCGGAATGCCGAATTCCAAATCCTATACTGCCGCATTCCGTGAATTATACGGCATTGTACCCAGTGACTATCGCAAGAAATTCACACAAAACATTAAAATGAATGAAAATCATAAAGAACAGAGTATGAGCTTTGATATTGAACAAAAAGAACTACTGGAGCATCTTATAGCAGATACACAGGAGGTTTTATATGAAAATGACGGTATAAAAATCACGCAGCAGGAAGGTCATATCCAATGCCGAATTCAGCATGAGCTGATTACAAAAACAACAATAACACAGACAGATGAGGAGCTTGTAATGGAGGTTATTCGCAAATAGCTTTCCAGCAGCCTCCTTTTTTTGTCTTTTTCTAACTCATCAAATGTAAAAACACAACAAAATATGCCGGATATCATCAATGCATGGCAGCGATTACTATTCTGATTCGTGATAAAATATCAGTAAAGGAGATGTTAAAATGAACACCTATCATCATTTATTTTCACCAATTAAAGTAGGGCATACAACCATCAAAAATCGTGTGTTTATGCCTCCGATTTCTACAAATCTGGCAGATAAGGGCTATATTACGGAGGAGCTTATACAGCATTATGAGGCCAGAGCCAAGGGAGGTGTCGGCCTGATTGTTACCGAGGTGACAACTGTGGAGCCTACCTACATCTATCTGCCGGGGATATGTCGATTCACGATGATTCCTTTATCCCCGGGTGGAAGAAGCTAACAGATGCAGTGCATCAGTATGGTGCCAAGATCCTTCCACAGCTGTTTCACCCTGCTATATGGCATTCCCTATTCCAGGCACACCACGTCTGATTGCCCCTTCCAATGTGGGACCTTCCTATGCAAAAGAAGCTCCCCGTCCGGTTACAATTGAAGAGCTGAAGGTTATCATACGCCAGTTTGGAGAAGCAGCCCTTCGTGTTAAGCAGGCAGGGGGTGACGGTGTGGAAATTCATGCTGCACATGCGCATGGTCTTCTTGGCGGTTTTCTGACACCGCTTTACAACAAACGCTGTGATGAATATGGGGGAGATATCAATGGAAGATTGAAGCTTACACTGGAGGTTGTTGAAGAAGTTCGGAGTGTATGCGGCCCTGATTTCATCATCGATGTGAGAATCTCGGGAGATGAATATAGTGATGGCGGATTGAACCTCGATGATATGATTTATGTTTCCAAGCAGCTGGAGACACATGGGGCAGATATGCTGCATGTATCCGGCGGTACTACCATTAAGCGCGGCAGTGCAATTCCTGCGGCAGGGACAAAGCCTGGAGCGCATGCTCATCTGTCTCAGGAAATAAAAAAACACGTAAATATTCCAGTCGCAACAGTAGGTCGGATTACAGAACCCTGGATTGCGGATGAGCTCATAGCCAATGGAAAAGCAGATATATGCATGATCGGTCGGGCCAACCTGTGTGATCCTGATTTTGCCAATAAAGCAAAATGCGGAAAGGACGATGATATCCGTCCGTGCATTGGCTGTCTGCGCTGTTTAAATGGAATTATGTTTGGCAAACGGGTAGCCTGTACGGTAAATCCATCCTTTGAGCTGGAAAATGAAGACACGCTTAAGCCTGCCGAGGTTAAGAAAAAAATTCTGGTCATTGGTGGAGGGCCTGCTGGTATGGAGGCAGCTTTTGTGGCGAAAAGAAAAGGTCATCATGTCATTCTGTGTGAACAAAGTGATGCGCTGGGAGGATTGATGAAGCTGGCAGCAGTACCTATTGCCAAGCAGGATCTCAGCAGAGTTATTAAATATATGGCGCGCGCCTTATGCAGGCAGGTGTCGAAGTACGCCTGAATTGCAAAGTTGAGAAAGCAATGCTGCAAGGAGAATTTGCTGATTATGAGGTGATTGCCTCCAATGGTGCCGTTCCATCAATTATAAAAGCCTTTACCGGGTTCAAGCAGTGCTACCGCCGATGATATTCTGGCAGGAAACGCATTCCCCGGTAAAAACATTGTCATCCTGGGAGGCGGCTCTGTAGGATGTGAAACCGCTGATTATCTTGCTCCCCTAGTTTATGACCGTTATCCAAGAGATCGGGTGATAACTGTTTTGGAAATGACGAAAGATATCATGGCAGCTGAGTCCGGTCCCGGCGCAGTCTGCTCGTACAGCGTATGCTGAAAAGCATGTAAATCTAATTTGTGAAGCCACGGTGGAAAAGGTTGAAAAAGATAAAATTTATTATACAAAAATGGTAGGACGGAATGCATAGATGATGCTGATACACTGATTTTGCAGTTGGCTACCATAGTGATCCAACCTTGAAGCTTCTGTTAGAGGAATGCGGTATGACCTATCACATGATTGGAGATGCAAATCATACAGGGACCATCAAGGATGCTATTCATGATGGCTATGAAACAGCACGCAGCATCTGACATCAAGGAATATCAGTAGCCTGAATAGCTTTGAGACATTGGAGTTGCTTCTGACATCGTTTATAGTTTGTTATATCGATACGTACAAAAGACTGCCCGCACCAAATCAATTCTGATTTCTGTGTACAGTCTTTTTTCTACCTGTATCCACGTCTAAAATTTTTTATTTCCACTTCTGCATTTGTAATCAGGAAACCTTTTCATTGAATAATTGTTTATATATCCATTCTGAATGAAATCATTTTCAAATCCTTTGCCTCTTTTACTCCAGCATATTCCAGCTGACTGCGAACCTCTTCCAGTACAAGATAGAACAGATATTTCATCTCACTCACATATAACTGCTCATCCCTTGTTTTCATGGCATATCGAAGCACATCAAAGGTATGACAAAATATCGACTGATATCTCTCTTTATCCAAATGGCAAATAAACGGATAAACCCATAGAATATGCTGTTTTAGCTCTTCAAAAATGCTCTTTAGGCTTTCCTGCTTATTTACATCCATGATAGAATCACAATACTCACAAATTAGTCTCACCCAATTTATACTTGTGATTTCTGTATTTGATAATGCTTGTTGGAGTTGTTCATGGCGTTGCACCATACTTGTAAAAGACATAGTGGTAAATGCCTGGCAAGTTAACTGTAAAATCTGAAG
>ENA-OQCK01000546-OQCK01000546.1-human-gut-metagenome-genome-assembly--contig:-NODE-546-length-19410-cov-2.710626_pt1 | contig 19410 bp, 32 predicted proteins | sample MGYA00242498_ERZ504578 | MGnify/ENA primary metagenome ERZ504578 (study PRJEB26092, sample SAMD00036229) | human gut metagenome | host: Homo sapiens | study: EMG produced TPA metagenomics assembly of...
AGGCTCTCCCTGGTTGGTGGAAATGACGATGTTCTCGTCATCGGGTACTGCTCCGATGATGTGTACTGCCAGAATGTCCGTCACATCGCTTAAGGACATCATGTCTCCCCCTGCGGACCATGTCGGCCCGGATCCGGTTGACAATCAAGTCAATCTCGTCTATCTCCGCATGTTCCAGCAGACCGATGATACGGTCCGCGTCGCGGATGGCCGAGACTTCCGGCGTCGTGACCACCAGTGCCCTGTCAGCACCGGCTATGGCATTGTAGAATCCCTGTTCAATGCCTGCGGGACAATCTAACAGTATGTAGTCAAATTCTTCCCTCAGGTCATCAACCAGCTTTATCATCTGCTCCGGATTCACGGACGTCTTGTCCCGTGTCTGGGCCGAAGGCAGAAGGTATAGGTTCGGGTATCTTTTGTCTCTTATCAGGGCCTGCTTCATACGGCAGTTGCTTCCACCACGTCTACAAGATTGTAGACAATGCGGTTCTCCAGTCCCATGACCACGTCCAGGTTGCGCAGGCCGATATCTGTATCAATCAGCACCACCCGCTTACCCAGGATAGCCAGTCCTGTTCCCACATTGGCAGAAGTAGTCGTCTTGCCTACCCCGCCTTTTCCAGAAGTAATCACAATGACCTCGCTCATGATGAAATCCTCCTGAAAATTACTTTACCTTCCTATTGTACATTAAATTTCGTAAATTTACCAGTATTTTTTTGGCATTAAGCAAAATTTAACATATTGTTTAGGAATGACTTTTTTAAAGACCGCATAACAATGGCCCCATCTTCCGCCAGGGCTATCATGGTCCCCGCCCCAGACGCTTGTTTCTCTCGTTGAAACGGCTGCTCATATCCCCGATGCGGATTTGCAGGGGAGCCATGTCAAGGGCCATGACAACGGCCTGGGGATTGCCGGACACACCGGCTGTCACTGTACCTTTAAGTTCTCCCAGTACAATGACATTGCCCTTGGCCGTCACCCTTGCTCCGTGATCCACATTTCCTATGATCACGATGCTGGCCTCGGATTCCAGCAGTCTCCGCGCTTCAGTGTTCCCCGGTAGAACTGCCCTGTCTGGGAGTTCAGTTCCATCAGCTTATCATTCAGTGCTTTCTCACAGCGTTCAATCCGTTCCGCATCCGTGTCCAGAAGACAGAGGACTTCAATCTGCGAGTTCTTCGTAATCGTATCGACAATTGCAAATTCCTGGGCCGCAGTCAGTTCCCGTCCCTCCAGGGTCAGGGTCATCTGGACAGAGCCCCAGAAACGGGCGCTTTCCCTGAACTTTTTCCCGATGGCCTCCAAAAGCTCGCCAAAGGCAGGTCAGGTCCAGAATGACAGTCATTCCTGCCTTGCTGCTCTTAATTACAACTGCATTGTGCATACAATCACCTCTTTTGCTGGTTTAGTCACCAATATTTACATTTGATACACCTAATGCACCGGAGCTTTCTATCTGCTCCAGGGTGGTATATTCATAATAATACTCGTACACCTTTTTGCCAAGGGTTGCGGCGTTGGTTCCCGCATAACCGTAAGGAATATTTACAGTCACGGCAATTTCCGGATGGCTGTAAGGCGCAAAGGACACGAAGAAGGCATGGTTGGAGCGGCTCTTGTCCTCCTGGGCTGTTCCGGTTTTGCCCGCCACCTCCACCGGGAGATCGGAGAAAATGCTCTTGGCGGAGCTGTCCGTGATTACCCGGCGCATACCGGTCTGCACTGCGTCCCAGGTGCTGTCAGCCGCGTCCACATGGGAACTTACGGCAGGGGTATAGTCCTTAATCAGGTTCCCGTCAGAGTCGGTAAGTTTATCCAAAAGACTCAGCTCAAATACATTTCCCCGGTTGGCAAGGGCTGCCACATAGCGGGAAAGCTGGACATTGGTGTAGGAATGGGTGCCCTGTCCCATGGCGGAACGCTCCGGGTCCTCCGATGATATCTGGGGCTCGTTCTCGGAAATCTCCACACCTGATGTGTGGTCCAGGCCGAAAAGGGCAGCGTATTTGCGCAGGGTGGCAAGGCCCTGGTCCGGCGAATAGGTGCCGTCCGGTTCATACAGAGCCTGTGGGCCAGTTCAGCAAAGAAGTAGTTGCAGGAGTTCTGTATGCCCTCCTCGATGTTCTCGCTGTTATGACGGCCGGGCCAGATCCAGCACTTGATAGGCTTGGAAATCTGATCGTATATACCGGTACACTCGATGGTGTCCTGGAGCCCTATCACGCCCTCTTCCAGGGCCGCTACAGCGTGATGGGCTTAAAGGTGGAGCCGGTGCCTTCTGGGCCTGGGTCGCGTTGTTGTACAGCGGTCTGGACATATCGTCCTGGAGCTGGCTGAAATAAGCCGCGTCCACGCTGCCTGACATCAGGTTATTGTCATAGCTGGGGTATGTTACCAGGGCCCGTACCTCTCCCGTCTTTACGTCCGTTACCACCACTCCGGCCGTACACGGGTCCAGGGCCAGCTGCGCCGGCGTCAGCTCCAGGTCGGATATCTTCTCCTTGATAAACTGGTAGGTGTAGGTGGAATCCCCCATCTGGAGGCTGCTATGGCCTGGGCGTCATAAGTCAGGACGCTGTGCATAGAGGGCCAGACAGAGCTCACGGCCCGTTATGACCTCGTCATTAATCAGGTAACGGAACATGCGCTTTGTGAATTTATTGTCGCTGCGCAGGGATTCGATGACATGGTCCACCAGCTGGGTGAATATGTCATCGGCATCGGAATATTTGCTGGTCACGTCCAGACGGGTGGTGTCCACCCAGTTTCCCGCGATCCCGCTGTAGATATAATCCCTCAGGCTGATGGTGCCCTCTCTCCACGCCTGGTATTCCGGCGAGGCTGATCAATCTTATCCTTCTGTATGATTCCTACGGAGCCGTCAGACAGATAAGCATAGATATAATTCATATAAGTAGCCATGTCCTTGGGAAGATCGTTCATGGCCAGGGCATGGGAGCTGAGAAGCTCGTTCCGTATCGCCGCAAGTATCTGCTCCCTGGATGCCTCGTATTTGCTGTAAATCTGTTTTTCAATGTCAGACGCCCCCTCCTGGGACATATCCATCAGGGACAGCACATTGTTGTTAATCAGCTGGTAATAGGCGTCCTTCACAGGAATGGGTATCTTGGAAGGGTCATAGGTCTTGTTGGGATCCAAATCATCATACTGGAGATGGTAGCTGATGATACCGGCCAGCTGCTGCTCAATCAGCTTGTAAATGGCAATCTGCAGGTCCCGGTCAATGGTCAGGTATACATCGTCCCCGGCCTTGGCGTCCGTCTTTTCAATGATTTCACGGGGACGTCCCATGTTGTCCACATACATCCTGGAGTAGCCTTTTTCACCCTGAAGCTCCAGCTCCATGGATTTTTCGATTCCGATACGGCCAACGATATCATTGAGATCGTATTTGTCCGGGGCGTCCTCCGGCAGGCCGGCAGCCTCGTCGGACTGATGCCACTGCTCGTTCAGGGTGGACAGCTGGTCCTCCTGAACCTTGCCGGTATAACCGATAATAGGGGCAAAATAGATACTGTCCACATACTTGCGCACATAGGACTGCTCCACTTTGACGCCCTTTAAGTCCGCGGCGTTTTCATTGATTTCCACCATGGTCTCATTGCTGATATTGGTGGCAACGGTGGTGGTCTCGTACTTCTGGTATTCGGTCAGCTTCATGGTGTAGATAATGTTTATCATTCCAAGGGCAATGTTGTCCGGTATGACCAGGGGATTGCCTTTTTCGTCCTTCATCTTATCCAGCTCGTAGTCCACCTTTTTGCGCTCAAATGCCTCTCTGGCTGTGATGTTGGTGGGATACCTGCCCTTTGGGTCGTTGAGGCCGGTGTGGAAGAAAGACCGATAAAATTCAGGAAGAAGCGGGTCCTGGCGGAATCAGAGCTGGATGTAAAGAACATCTCGCCGTTCTGGTCAAGGGCAATCTCGAATTTTCCTTCCACGGTCTCCCCGCGCCGGTCCAGTATCCGTACCAGGCGGTACAGCATCTGGTTGCGGGAACTGGGACGGGGATAATCCCCTAAATCCTGTATGGTGACGGAATAAGCCAGCTCATTATAAGCCAGCCGGTTGCCGTTCCTGTCAAAGATGTTGCCCCTGGATCCCGGTGTGGTGACGCTTTTTTCCGTCCTCTGCATATAGGTTTCCTGGTATTCGCTTCCGTCCAGAATCTGCATCTGGAACAGCTTGCCCAACAGCCCGGCAAACATGACGGTAAATATTACGGAAAGCGCAAAGAGCCGTGAGCTGAACAGCTTTTTGAAAAATTCTTTTACTATTTCTAACAGTTCGTCAAACAAGTTTGTGTCTCTCCTTTTTCCTATATCCTCCACGCGTCTGCTGGCGGAAAGGAACAGCCTGTAAATCAAAAGGGTGGTAACTGCGGTAAATATAATCTCCGGAAGCATGATGTTCCTGAAATAATAAGGAAGGTTCAGACGTCCGCGGATTAAGAAACGGAAGACGTATATATATATGCTGTACCAGATTCCGTTGAAAATGCTGAGTATCAGCGGTAGGGTGATGTAGTCTTCATAGTAGTATTTGGTAAAGATACCGTTGGCATAGCCGATATAAATATATATCAGGGTATAAAAACCAAAGGGCCCGCTGTAGAAAAGATCCAGTAAAAGGCCTGAAAGGACGCCGTAAAACATCCCCGCGTTTTTCCCGTGGATAAAACCAAAGGAAAACGTAAGGATCAAAAGCAGATTGGGCGATGCGACAAAAACGGAAGCAGGGGAAATACACAGTTCTGCACCGTAAATGCCAGCACGATAAACAATATATTGATAAGTACCTGTTTTATCTTTGCTTGAATCACTGGACAGCCGCCTCTCCTGTATCTTTGATATCCGTAATGATCAGCACTTCCTGCAGGTTATTAAAATCAGCCACCGGAATCAGATAGCCTGACTGGGTCAGGTAATCCGGGTCAATGGAGACATCCGCAGCGTATCCCACCAGGATTCCCGGAAGGAACTTGGTGCTGATGTTGGAGGTAACTATCTGATCGCCGTCCCTGAGGACGGCATCCTTTGAAAAATCCGTAAGCTTGAGACGCCCCTCCTCATAGAGAGTCAGATCTCCTGCCACAATACAGTTATAGGAGGAATCCAGCTTCATGGCACCCACCCGGCTGGAATCGTCTATGATGGAACGCACCGTGGCGTAATTGGCGCCACATCCGTCACAATACCCACCAGACCGCCGTCGGCCACTACGTTCATGTCCACGGCCACTCCATCGGCGGAACCCTTGTTGATACGGAACACCTGGAACCATTTTTCCGAGTCGCGGGCAATGACCCTGGCCCCGATTTTATCATACTGCATGTAATTCTGGTCCAGCTCGTAGAGCTTCCTTAAGCGGTCCAGCTCAAACTGTTCCGCCTGCAGACGGTTATTGTCCTCTGTGAGCTGTACAATCTGTGTTTTCAGCTCCTCATTTTCCCGCAGCGCGTCTTTTAAGCTGCCGTAATCCTTTAACTCGTTATAGATGCCGGTACCCACTGCGTTGACTCCTGTCTGAATGGGAATCAGAAAATAACCCACACCGGTGCGCAGGGGTTCCATGATGCCGTCCTTCAGGGATGTGATGCAGATGAGCAGCACGCACAGCACCGTAAGTCCTGCCAGAATATATTTACTGCGTTTGGTTTCCATGGATAAACTTCCTCTTACATTAAATTCTCTTCGCGGAAACTGAGATAGCGCCTGTCTCCGATGACAACATGATCGATCAGTGTGATTCCCACCAATTCTCCCGCTTCCTTCAGACGTTTGGTGAGCAGCATGTCCGCTCTGCTGGGGGTGGGATCTCCGCTGGGATGATTGTGAACCAACACCATGGACACGGCCCGGCACCTGAGCCCCTCTATGAGTACTTCCCGGGGCGTCATGACAGATGCGTTTACCGTCCCTCTGGCCATGATTTGATCACGAATCATGGCCTGCTTTGTATTCAGGAACATGACGCGGATTTCCTCCTGCTCCAGATGGCGCATATCTTCCATATAATAGTCAGATATTTCCTCCGGATGCCCAAAGTAAAGGGCGTGCTCGCTGGCCTTCCGCTTCCAGATGCGTTTTGACAGCTCTCCTATACAAAGCAGCTGGACCCCCTTTACCTTACCAACTCCCTTGATTCGTGTAAAATCATCCAGGGAATGGTGCAAAAGGCCCAGCAGGCCGTCTCCGGGGCTTCCCAGAGCCAGCAGGCTGTCTGCCAGGTCCAGGGAGTTTCCTTCCCTGCTTCCGGTGCGCAGGATGACTGCCAGAAGCTCTGTATCGGACAGGCTGTCCGGACCCAGACTCAGACATTTTTCATAGGGGCGGTCCTTGTGGGGCAGATCCTTAATTCTTATTCTTTCCATCTCTCTCCTAACTACGCACCTCTCCAAGCACAAAGTCAGGAAAATTATATATACCGGTAAATGATGAGTGCCACTGCTACGCCGATGATACTGGCCATGGTAATCTTGATGGTCAGTCCGAAGGTGATGACCAGGATGCCGAAATTAATTACCAGAGGCGAATCCAGCCCAAAGGATTGTCCGAAATTCAGCCAGTTCAGCCAGGAAATCCCTTCTGCCAGCTGTCCCATGAAGCCGCCCAGGACAATGCCTGTCAGCAGCATGATTAAAAGTATCCAGAAATTCTTGTAATGCATGTGTCTTACCCTCCGGTCAGCCAGCCAAGCCCCTGGTCCCCAGGACCGGGTTCGGCCTAATTAGTATATATTACCATAAGTTTCCTGGGGTGTCATCTTAAGATTTTCAAAACCCCGTCATCCGACAGCTGCTGTAATGACTTGAGTATTCCCAGCTTGGCGTGGTACCAGTCAGTCCCCCTGGCAAATACACGGCATAAGGCGGCTTAATGGGGCCGTCAGCTGAGAGCTCAATGGAGGAGCCTGGACAAAAGCGCCTGCCGCCATAATAACAGGCTGTCGTATCCCGGCATGTCCCATGGTTCAGGCGTCACGTAGCTGTCCACCGGCGCGGCTGCCTGGATTCCCCTGCAGAAGGATATGACTCCCTCAGGGGTGCCAAAGGTGATGGCCTGGATGATGTCATGACGGGATTCACTGCCGTTCGGCACCACTGCGCAGCCCAGTCGCTCATAAATGCTGGCTGCGAATATGGCGCCCTTCAGTGCTCCCGACACCACAACCGGTGAAAGAAAAAGTCCCTGGTAGAGCTGCTGGTTTAACCCCAGGCTGGCTCCCACCTCCTTACCCAGTCCGGGAGCGCTTAAGCGATAGGAGGCCCGTTCTATACAGTCCTTCCTGCCCACAATATAACCGCCGATGGGAGCCAGTCCGCCGCCGGGATTTTTAATCAGGGAGCCCACAATCATATCCGCCCCCACATCGGTTGGCTCAATGGTTTCCACAAACTCTCCGTAGCAGTTGTCCACCATGCAGATGACGTCCGGTTTTATGTTCTTGATGAAGGAAATCAATTCTCCAATCCGCTTCACAGACAAGGTGGGACGGGCGGCATAGCCCTTAGAACGCTGTATGGTCACCAGCTTTGTCTTTTCATTTAAGGCTGCCGCAATGCCTTCATAGTCAAAGGAACCGTCCTCAAGCAGTTCCACCTGGCGGTAGGACACCCCGTATTCCTTAAGGGATCCAACAGAATCCCTGATTCCGATGACTTCCTCCAGGGTGTCATAGGGCTTGCCCACAGGCGACAAAAGCTCGTCCCCGGGACGCAGGTTGCCAGACAGGGCCACATGAAGGGCGTGGGTGCCGCTCATGAGCTGAGGACGCACAAGGGCGCTCTCGCCGTGGAATACGCTGCGTACACATCCTCCAGGGTATCACGTCCCAGGTCATTGTAACCGTAGCCGGTGGTGGCTGCAAAGTGGATGTCGCTGACACGGTTGTCCTGCATTCCCTTGATGACCTTCATCTGATTGTATTCCGCCACCGCATCAATGGACTCAAAGCGTTCCTTCAGCGTTTGTTCCGTTTCTGCCGCAAATTCCCTGACTTCCCGTCTGATGCCAAGCTTTCGTACATCTGGTTCATTTCATTTATATCCATTGGTTTTTAATCCTCCGTTTTCCGGTTTGTTATTGTAGCACGATTCCCTGCTTTGCGCAATCCTCTAATATCCGTTCCAGGACCTTTGAAACATCCCCTCCGAACTCAGGAAGATTCAAAAAACGCACCTCTCTCTCCCGTTTGAACCAGGTAAGCTGGCGTTTTTGCAAAATGTCTTGTATCGCGCTTCAGTATATATACAGCCTCCTCCAGGCTGCATCTGCCCTCCAGATAGTCCAGAATCTCCTTATATCCCAGTCCCTGCATGGAGGTATGGCCTCTCCGGCAGCCCATATCCCTCAATGCCTTAACTTCCTCCACCAGTCCCTGCTCCACCATCAGGTCTACCCTGCGGTCAATTCTCTCATAGAGCAGGGCCCGGTCCGTGTTCAGAACATAGTAAAGGAAATTGTAGGGGGATTTCTTTTCCCTCTCCTGCTGGTTATGGAGGGAAATCTTCTCCCCTGTCTGGCGGAAATATTCAATGGCCGGATGACACGCTTTATATTGTTGGCATGGATTTGAACGGCTGCCTCCGGATCCACCTGGCGGAGCATGGAGTGAAGAAGCGGGGAGCCTCTCTCCCTCCCGCTCAGCCAGGGCTTCCAGTTCCCTGCGGACAGGGCTGTCGTCCTCGTTTTCCTTAAAATCAATATCGTACAGCAGGGCCTGTATATAAAAACCGGTTCCTCCGGCAATGACAGGGATACGGCCGTGGCTGTAAATCTCCCTCAGGGCCTCCTTGGCCATCTGCTGGAAGGTGACCACGTTAAAGGGCTCCTGCGGATCCAGCACATCAATGAGATAATGGGGAACGCCGTCCATTTCCATGGGAGTCACCTTGGCTGAGCCGATATCCATGTGTCTGTATACCTGCATGGAATCCGCGCTGATGATTTCCCCGCCAACGGCCTTTGCCAGCCGGATGGAAAGGGCGGTCTTCCCACTGCCGTGGGGCCTGTGAGGACAATGAGCGGCTGCTTCATATGATAAAGGCTCCTTTCAGACAATGCGTTTGAATTTTTTCTCCAGCTCATACTTGCTCATGGAGATGATGGTAGGCCTGCCGTGGGGGCAGGCATAGGGATTTTCCAGGTCCAGAAGCTGGTCAATGAGCACATTGGCTCCTGGAAGGACATGGTATGATGTCCTTTAACTGCTGCCTTGCAGGACATGGAGGCCACCTTTCATAGATAATGTCCGGGTTATGTACAGACATATCCTCCGAAGCCCGTCGATCATCTCTGTCAGCAGTTCCTTCTTGGCAATGGAAACAGGTTGGCAGGCACACCGCGCACCGCGTATTCCCTGCCGCCAAAGGTTCTATCTCAAAACCGATTCCCGTGAAATAATCCATGTATTTCTTCAGGAGAAGTTCTTCATTCATGTTCAGCGTAAGGATAATGGGCGGGTCCACCATCTGCATGTCATACTGCCGCATCTTTAAGGACTTTACGGTATTCTCGTAGAGCACCTTTTCATGAGCGGCATGCTGGTCAATAATGAACAGCTGTTCGTTGTACTCCACCATCCAGTAGGTGTCAAACAGCTGGCCGATAAGCTTGTGCTTCAATCTGGCCTTGGGGTCCAAAAGCTTTCCGTCAAACAGGTCCAGCTGTTCCGGCTCAGCGGCGCTGCCGGCGGATTGGCCAGAAGGGGTATCAGGTGTGTCAGAATTTACGCTGCCAGCACCTTTTTTTACACCGGCACCTTTTTCTGTATCCGTATCCATGCGGTCCTCCCGGACCGGAAGCTCTGTCTTGCAGGTTCCCTTCAGAGAATTAAGGGCGGCCGGAGAGACTGGACGGTTTTCCTGTTCTTTTTTTCTCTCCTTCAGCCAGTCAGGCATCAGCTCATTGACAAAGGAGGGCCTGGGCGGGGCTGACTGGGCGTAAACAGAACCGGAGGAGGATGGGCCGCCGGGGTGCACCTGGCCGGAGTTTGCAGCGGTTTTCCGGCTTAAGTTCTCCCGTCTGCGCACCTCGAAGGCTCCGGGCGGGGAGCCAGCTTCTCTGCCAGCTGCCTGGCCTCCTTTTCCTGCCTGGCCTCAAGCTTACCTGGGGAATCAGCTCCTTGTGGGCCAGGGCATTGCTGACAGCCCTTAACACTGCATTATACACCTTCTCCCCATCGGCAAAACGCAGTTCCATTTTAGTGGGATGCACATTCACGTCCAGGTATCCGGCTCAATATGGAAATGCAGCATGGTAAAGGGGTACTTGTGCTGCATCATATAGGGTTTATATGCCTCCTCAATGGCCTTGGATATGATGGTGCTCTTGATATAACGGCCATTGATGAAATAATTCTCGTAATTCCGGTTGGACCTGGCTATGACCGGCTTGCCTGTAAATCCGGTGACTGTAATCCAGTCCTCGTTGATTTCCACCGGGAGAAGGTTTCCCGCAATCTCCCGTCCGAATACAGTATATATCAGGTCCTTCAGGTTGTGGTTTCCTGAGGTATAGAGCTTATTTTGATTGTTCTGTATGAATCGGATGGAAATATCCGGGTGGGAAAGGGCAATCTTTTCCACCAGGGCCGCCACATGGGCTCCCTCCGTCATGGGAGTCTTAAGGAATTTCTTCCGGGCAGGCGTGTTGTAAAACAGGCTGCGGGCAATGATGGTGGTTCCCTCAGGGGCGCCTATTTCATCCAGTCCCTTCTCAACCCCGCCTTCAATCTGGTACCGGGAACCGGTAAGGCTGTTCCCTGTCTTTGTAATCAGCTCCACCTGGGCCACGGCCGCTATACTGGCCAGGGCCTCGCCGCGAAAGCCCAGGGAGGATATGGTGAACAAATCCTCCACTGTCTTGATTTTACTTGTGGCGTGGCGCAGGAATGCCAGGGGAATCTCTTCCTTCGGGATGCCCCATCCGTTGTCAGTGACGCGAATCATGGAACAGCCGCCGTCCTTGATTTCCACGGTTACTGCGGTGGCATGGGCGTCGATGGCGTTTTCCAGCAGCTCCTTCACTACGGAAGCCGGCCGTTCAATGACCTCGCCGGCCGCAATTTTATTGATAGTGCTTTGGTCTAAAACAGTTATGTTGGCCATATTTAAGTTCCTTTCTGTCTGTTCTCAGCCAAAAAGTATCTCTAAAAGCGGCCCCAATCTTAGATGGCAGGGCCGGCTTTATCAGTTGCTTTTTACAGGTATATAATCCCTGACCTGTATCCATTTCACCGACTTGCCGGAACGCTCTGAGAGAAACATCCGCAGGCCGTTTATGCAGACAGCGCCCATCTGTCTCTTATCCAGCAGATAGCCGCCGTGGTCCATGGTATACAACACCAGGCAGCGCGGTGTCTCGCATATGTGGGATATCTGGCTGTATGCGTGGACTGCCCTGCCTCCGGAAGTTCTGAAATAATTCCGGTAAAATTCATAGGTCACTGTAAGGGGTTCTCCATTTTTGACAAGAAAACGCTTCCATGCAGTGTCCAGCTGCATCCGGTTGGAACGGTCTGAATTAAAGAGGCCGCTGCGAATGAAGCCCGATCCCTGGTGCGGACCAGATACGCCAGAATCAGAAAGATAATGGCAGCGGTAAGGGAATGAAAAATGCCAAATATGCGCAGGAGAATGGAAATTACGCAGCCGGCGCGGCATGTCCATAAGAGAGCCGTGAAGGTAAGCCACACCCAAAGGGGTGCAGACGGATTCAAATGTTTTCCACGGAAACCATATGGTACAATGATTCCTGGTTCATCTTCATGTCAACCGTATAGCAGACGGACTGCGTCTCAGTCTGCTGGTCTTCTGTTATCATATCAGATTCCTTTTCCTTGCTGCACCGGCGGCCTTCCGCCCCAATACTGCATTACATAATGCAGTACGGTTTATCCCCTCTCTTTATATACAACAAAACCAGATAAAACACAAGCCCTTTTTACAGAACCATGGGCCTTGCCGGGTCAAGGGCATTACAAATCCATAAGACCCTCCAGAACATGGACCTCCATGCGCCTCTGTTCCAGGTCCACATTCAGGATACAGTCACCGATGGCGGGAAGCATCAGCTCCTTTCCGTCCTTCATGGCAACCACATACACATCATTGGCCCCTGTTTCCAGCACATCCTTAAGGTTCCCAGTTCCACACCCTGGTCTGATACCACGGCGAGTCCAATCAGATCCGTGATGAAGTATTCATCGGGCGCAAGGTCCACGGCCTGATCCCTGGTAATCAGCAGGTCCCTGGACTTATATTTTTCTATTTCATTTATATTGTCATATCCCTTGAATTTGAGGATGACCATGTTCTTGAAGAATTTCACATGTTCGATTTCCATGGGAATATACTCTTTTCCAGTGTCAAGGATGACTTTCTTCAGCTCTTTGAAACGTTTGGCGTCATCTGTGGTGGGGAATACCTTTACTTCCCCTTTGATTCCGTGGGGGGAGGTTATGACTCCCACTCTCAGCATGTTTTCCATACACCTGTCACCTTTCTGTGGCAATAAATGAACCGCCAGCCTGCGGCCAGCGGTCCTCAACTTGTCTGCTTACTGATCTCAACGATTACTTTCTTGTCTTCCTTGGACGCAGCGGCCTTGACAACGGAACGGATTGCCTTTGCAATCCTGCCCTGCTTGCCGATGACCTTGCCCATGTCGCGGGGGACACCTTAAGCTCAATCAAGGTATCCTCGCCCTTCATTGATTCGGTAACAACAACTTCTTCTGGGTTATCGACCAGTGCTTTCGCAATCACTTCGACTAATTCCTTCATCTTAACACCTCATTTTCAACTACTGAATGCCGGCGATTTTTAAGAGCTTTCCTACGGTCTCAGTTGGCTGTGCACCTGTTGCTAACCACTTCTTAGCTGCTTCCTCGTCAAATTTGATGACACTTGGTTCCCTGGTTGGGTCATAAGTGCCGATTTCCTCGATGAACTTACCATCTTGGGGATCTGGAATCAGCAACTACGATTCTATAGAAAGGAGCCTTCTTTTGTCCCATTCTTCTTAATCTCATCTTTACTGCCATGTGATTTCACCTCCTTGTGAATTTTTCTTATATTAGACATACAGGAGTATTCCTGTTTGACTAGCCTGGTCTGCGGATTGTATTGTCAGCATTCGGTGTCCTAAAAGGGCATCTTCATCTTGCCGCCCAGCAGTCCTCCCAGACCGCCGAATCCGCCTTTTCGCTTGCCGCCGCCCATAAGGCCCGGCATCTGCTTCATCATTTTCTTCATCTGGTCGAACTGTTTTACCAGACGGTTGACCTCGCTGACCTCCACGCCGGCGCCTTTTGCAATGCGCTGTTTTCTGGAAGGGTTTATGAGGTTTGGATTGGCTCTCTCCTCTTTTGTCATGGAGAGAATGATGGACTCTACTCTGTGCATGGATTTCTCACCTTCATCCATATCCGCACCGGACAGCTGGTTTCCCATGCCCGGCATCATGGAAAGGATACTTCCCATACCGCCCATCTTTTTAATCTGCTGCATCTGGGTCAGGAAGTCATTGTAATCGAATTCCGCCTTGCGCAGCTTCTGGCTCAGCTCCTTGGCCTGTTCCTCATCCACCTCGCAGCCGCCTTCTCAATCAGAGACTGGATATCGCCCATTCCCAAGATTCTGGAGCCATTCTGTCCGGGTAGAACTGTTCCAGGTCGGACAGCTTCTCGCCCATACCAACATATAGAATCGGTTTACCTGTGACTGCGCGGATGGAAAGGCCGCGCCGCCTCTGGTATCGCCATCCAGCTTTGTGAGGATGACACCGTCAATACCTATCTTATCGTTAAATGTACCGGCCACATTCACCGCGTCCTGGCCGGTCATGGCGTCCACCACCAGTATGGTCTGGCAGACATCCAGATTGTCCTTTATCTCTACCAGCTCATCCATCATGGTCTCATCAATGTGGAGACGTCCCGCTGTATCCAGGATAACCACGTTAAGTCCGTTCTTGGATGCGTGTTCCAGTGCCGCCTTGGCAATGTCCACAGGCTTGTTTTTGTTGCCCATGGAGAACACCGGAATACCTACCCGGTCGCCGTTAATCTGCAGCTGCTCTATGGCAGCCGGCCGGTAGATGTCGCAGGCAACTAACAGGGGCTTACGTCCCTTTGCCTTCATCTTGGCTGCAATCTTGGCCGTGGTCGTTGTCTTTCCTGCGCCCTGGAGACCAGCCATCATGATAATGCTGATTTCGCCGGAGGGCTTTAAGGAAATCTCAGTCGTCTCGGAACCCATGAGCTTTACCAGCTCCTCGGTCACGATTTTGATGACGGTCTGTCCCGGTGTCAGGCTCCCGAATACATCCTCGCCCACTGCCCGTTCCTGAACGGAGCCGATGAACTGCTTTACCACGCGGAAGCTTACATCTGCTTCCAGAAGCGCCATCTTTACTTCCTTTAATGCGGATTTTACATCGGCTTCGGAAAGACGGCCTTTACCGCGAAGGTTTTTGAATACATTTTGTAATTTATCGGATAAGCTTTCAAAAGCCATGAAATAATCCTCCTAAGGCTGCACTGCGTTTAATGAATCAATCATCAAAGTGTGCTGGTGATTTCCGCGGACAATCGCCGAATCTGGTCAATGAGGGCCATATCCCTGGTGCGTATGCATTCATCAGAGAGACGTTCCAGCTCACCGGCCATCTCCTTGATTTTCATGAACTTGGCTACCAGATGAAGCTTGGCCTCATAATCCTTTAGTATCTTGTCGCATCTTTTTATCAAATCGTGGACACCCTGACGGCTGATTCCCTGCTCTCCCGCTATCTCGCTGGGGGAAAGGTCACCGAACACCACGTCCTCGTATATCCTGCGCTGATGTTCTGTCAGCAGTTCTCCATAAAAATCATATAACAAACCCTGTTCCACAATCTTTTCCATTTCAACCACCTGTGCTATCATACACGATAGAAAAAGGATTGTCAAGCATTTTCACTTGACAATCCCAAAAATTATTGATAGTAAACATTTTTGTTTACAGATATCAGCAGTATGGCAGCAATAAAGCATCCTATAATAAGAATTCGGTATATTCCGGAAAAACGGGCGCCAACCTGGCTGTCAATGAGACAGAACAGGATACTGCCAAACATCAGGATGGTGGGAAGCAGCACAAAAAACATGTATTTTCCCTTGGAAACACTGCGGGGAGGCGGTGTGCACCGCACCAGCTTCACAAGAGGAATCCTGCCAAGGCGGAAACAGGGACCGAAGGTAAAGGATGCCTGATAGGCTATTCCCTCCAGCCGGACCAGGGCACAGGTGGATTCCAGCCGGATCGTCTCATAATTCAGATTCCTTCTGGCCGCGTAAAGGGCTGTCTCCCGCGCAAAGTCCTCCGGCGTCAGGATTTCCCCCTCAGGTTCAAAATAGATGTACTGGGAGTGGAGTTCCTTCTGAAACATCTTCCAGTCTTTCCTGATATCCTCCAGCCAGGTGGTATTGCCATCTTCACGGCTGAATTCCTCCAGACAGCTTTCCACGATGGAAGGTTTCAGCGTCTGCTGTTCTTCCAGTCTGGAACATATCTGTTCAAGCTTCTTTAACTGTGACATTTCCCCGTCAATCCGGTCCAGACGCATGCGCATCAGATCGCTTACGCTCAGCCGCCCCTCAAAATATCCGCGGATATCCCGGATGGGATTCCCAGCTGCCGCAGAAAACGGATTTCCAGCAGACGCTGTATATCTTCCTCGCTGTAATCCCTGTACCGGTTTCCCTCTGTGCGCCGGGGCGCTAAAAGTTCCTCGCTTTCATAATAACGTATATTTTTCCGGTCCAGGCCGGTACGGACCTCAGCTTCTTTCATTTTCATAAACTCATCTCCTTTCTGTTTCTGACTTGATTATAAGGTATCCACCAACTGTACAGTCAAGGGGAATGAGTGAATTTTATTTGTTTTATATTGGCACTCCCTGAATCCCGGAAGGAATTAACACAATCAAAAAGGGAAAACAATTCAGTTTTCCCTTTCAAAAACAATGGCATAATTGCTGTTGCTTGTCAATACCCTTTTTTCGCTGGATGGGCTTATAATCTGGACCAGCCGCCATCCCTGGGCAGATTCCTCCCTGATAATATCTTTACACTTCTCAATTGTTTCAGCATTACCACTTTTCAAATCCCCGTCAAATGGAACTTCCACAAAATTATATTCATATTTTCCCATATCCGCAACTCTTTCTCTTTTGATATTTGCACTTATTATAGCGCCGGATATCATAAAGATACTATGGGAATTTATAAAGGGCATATAAAGATTATATATAGATTCAGGAATAGTTCCTATTATCGGTCACAGAGGGGTTTGTAATTCTCTTCCTTCATAATGCTTGTATAGGCAGGGCGGATAATCTTATCCATATTAATCAATTCCTCAATGCGGTGCGCGCTCCATCCCACGATTCTGGCGATTGCAAAGATGGGCGTGAACATTTCTTCCGGAATATCCAGCATGCTGTATACAAATCCGCTGTAGAAGTCCACATTGGCGCTGACGCCCTTTGTAGATTCTGCGTTCCTCGGTGATAACCTTGGGGCCCAGCTCCTCAATCATGGAATAGAGGGCAAATTCCTCCATACGGCCCTTTTCCTCTGAAAGCTGGCGCACAAAGCGTTTGAAAATCTCGGCACGCGGATCTGACTTGGAATACACTGCATGGCCCATTCCATAGATAAGGCCTTTGCGGTCAAATGCCTCTTTGTGAAGCAGTTTCTTCAGATAGGATTCCACCTCATCCCTGTCAGTGACATCCTTTACCTCACTCCTTAATCCTGCATCATTTCCACTACCTTGATGTTGCTCCGCCGTGCTTGGGTCCCTTTAAGGATGCCAGGGCAGCTGAGATGACGGAATATGTATCTGTGCCTGAGGAGGTAACCACATGGGTGGTGAAGGTGGAGTTGTTGCCGCCGCCATGCTCCATATGCAGGATTAACGCCAAATCCAGCACATGGGCTTCCACCTGTGAGTATTTCATGTCGGGCCTCAGAAGGCGGAGCAGATTCTCCGCTGTAGAGAGATTTTCGTCCGGGCGGTGAATGTACATGCTGCCGTCCCTCTCATAATGATTATAGCATGGTAGCCATACACAGCCAGCATGGGCATTACGCTGATAAGCATCATGCACTGTCTGAGTACATTGGGAACGGTAATATCCCAGGCCTTCTCGTCATAGGAAGCCAGGGTAAGAATACTTTTGCTTAAGGATATCATCATATCTTTTGTCGGTGCTTTCATTACTACATCACGGACAAAATTTGTGGGAAGTGTACGGCTGAATGCCAGGCTTTCTTTAAATTTTGTAAGCTGATCTGCATTAGGAAGTTCTCCGAACAGAAGCAGGTATGCAATTTCTTCAAAACCATATCGGTTTTCTCTCACTACCCCGCCAATCAAATCATAGATATTATAACCTCTGTAAAATAGTTTTCCTTCGCAGGGGACCTTTACTCCATCCACTACTTTGTTGGCTTCGATTTTGGACACCTTCGTCAGACCCGCTACCACACCGTTTCCGTTTTTATCACGGAGCCCCCGCTTCACGTCGTACTTTTCATACAGCTCCAAATCAATCCTCTCATCACTCAGACAAATGTCTGACCACTGGCTCAAGTTGTCCATAAATTCCTTTGTTTCAATCATGCAGAACCTCTCCTTTCGACTGTTTGATTTTCTCTTATAAAATTCCTCCTGTAAAAGTGATATTTTTACTATTTTATTCCATTTTAAGATTTTTTGCAAACTTTTTTTTAGTTTTTTGTATAAATATAAGTTCAAAACAGGAAAGATTCCTGCTCTATCACCTGTTTTTCAGCACAGATTTTGTCTATGAGGGGCTGAAGGAGCGGTTCGGCTGTCCGCTGGAGTTTTTCCAGTTTACTGGTTTCTATAGGTTCACCGTAGGCCATATACTGATCATACGTTTGTGTATCCATAAGGTATGGATACAGTTTCGGGAAAATGCGTTTCTTAATATATTGAAATATCTTAACTCCTCCATAATCCAAGTCGCTGTGTGGAGATAGGCCGTCCCACAGGAAGTATGAATGCCGGACAAAACCCGTTCCAGCTGAATCAGAAACGCACGCTCATCCGGAGAAAAGTATCCGTGTGAATATATGATTAGAGTCCCTTCCTCATAGGGCATGCTTTCATAATTCGCTTTATTTTCCACTGTAATCACCTTTGAAATGGACTGCTCCGGTGGGATAGATGCGCTTCTGAGCGTCTGATTATTAAAGACAAATCCACAGGGAAACAGGGAAAGATTTATCTTGTTTCCTGCCAGTTCAATAATCAGGTTTCCTTTCACGGCTAACTCTTGGGCATAGCCGTTAATCATCAGCTGATCCAGTACCTGCCGGTCATCCATGTCATCATTTACCGTGTCCAGATAAGCCCTCGCAGCAGATAAGACTTTGGATTGCAGATGTTTTTCAAATGCCTTGGATTTACCCAGATATTTTTTACTAAAAATCCTTTTGTAGACTGGTTCCTGTAGACAATCTATGGCCTTGAAACAAGTAAACAGCAGTTCCCGTTTTGGGGTATCCAGTGCTTTGGGAACATCTCCTTTATCCAGACTTTGGAGAAAGGATTGGTAATAGCTGCGTATCCACTGGCTTTGTATCAAAGCAAGCTGTTGGTCCACCTCTTCTTTCAGTTTATTGATACGCTTGAACTTCGGTATTTTTCCCAGTCGTTGGTATATAGTCTCCATCTGTTCCAGCTGTACCACGCCTTCTCCGCTTCGATACCGTACTGATACCATTTGACCTTCACCAGCCCTTCCATTTCCAGTTCCATAAGCTGGTTCATAAAGTCCCGTTTTCCTGTCTCTTTAAAATCCTGTTCCCTGAATATGACAGAGCGTTTTCCGCTCATACCTTTCTTCCAGTCCACAGTACTCTTCTCGTATTTTTGGATAATACATTCCAGCGGTGCATTCATAAACAGCTTCCCCTCCCTTTTTATAATGACGGTTATTATAACGTATCCGCAAATTCATCCCCATCTTCTATATCCTGCATCAGCTCAACAAAGCGCTCCCGTTCAAATTCCTGGATGGATATGGACTTTTTGTTGGGGTTTGCAAAGACAAAGGTCTTGTCCACGTTTTCCACGTAATTCTGGATTTTGTCATTGGTGGCGCTGATGATGGCCTGGAACCCAAGGCCGCGGATGAGTTCAATACAGCTGGCCACCTTCTCCCCGTCCATCTTGGAAAATGCTTCGTCCAGCACCACCAGACGTATGGTTGGATTGCGCTCCACCTTGGAGGCAGATTGATGCGGTAGGCCTGGGCAAAGCTGGCCAGAAGAGCCACATACAGCGGGTTCTGTCCTTCTA
>ENA-OQCK01000547-OQCK01000547.1-human-gut-metagenome-genome-assembly--contig:-NODE-547-length-19397-cov-3.369486_pt1 | contig 19397 bp, 15 predicted proteins | sample MGYA00242498_ERZ504578 | MGnify/ENA primary metagenome ERZ504578 (study PRJEB26092, sample SAMD00036229) | human gut metagenome | host: Homo sapiens | study: EMG produced TPA metagenomics assembly of...
CTTGAATGTTTGTATAAAGTTTTGTTTTCTCTGAGAGTAAAAAAGAGCCCGTACCTGCTCTATTTTCAGAGGGACAGGGATTACGGACTGTGCATGAAGAGGATGTGCCGCAAAGCACATCCCCAATACCCATAAGAAAAGACAAACTTTAGTGCATCTATTTCTTATATTCATTAATCTACTGTGATTTCATCTACAAACAAGAAAGCAGGATTTCCTTTGCCTCCATGCCATTCCGGTATTTTACTTTCAGACAAGGCAACCACCTTTACATACTGAGTTTTCACCGGAGTGAATGACAATTTATGTTCGTAGATACCATTCTTATCACTTTGTTCCATAGCAGGGTATTCTTCGGAAGCTACTTTGGTAAAGTTCTTACCGTCGTCTGATACTTCTACGGAAAATCCTCTTGCATCAAACACCCAGTCTCCCTTCTCTACGCAAGTAGAAATAGCAACGCTCGAAATCTCGGTAGGTTGCTGAAGGTCGATAGTCATATCCATATCGTTTTTATAGAATGCAATCCAACGACCGGTCTTATAGTTGCCATTTCCTTTCAGTCCGTCTACTAGTGTAGATTCACCTTTAAACATATATTGTTTGTTGACCGGTTGATTAGCTACAATCGGCTTCATGCTGGACTTACTGAAATTGATCTCTCTGAAATCACACGACTGTTTCCGGTAGGACGAACAGCGATAGCGGAGAAGTCTGCATTTTCCTTGATTTTCAGGACACCTTCATAAAGCGGAGAAGCGGCAGTAGGTTCCGTACCGTCCAATGTATAGTGAATAGGGGCATTGTCAATGGTAGACAACGTGATGTCCAGTGTACCGTCTGCCGGGTTCGGCGTATATTCGGCTGTTACGTTAAACACATGTTTTGCATAATTGTATCCTTCTGCATCATACCACTTAATCAGTTGCGGCAAACGAGACAGGAAGTCTTCATAGTTCTTCTTGTCGGGAGTAGACACTGGATTTCACACAATGCAGCCCAACGAGGCAATACCATATATTGCGCATGAGAGAAGTAGGAATATATTCAGTCCAGAGATTAGCTTGCACACCCTTAATATATTTTTGTTCTTCCGGAGTAAGGGAAGTCGGCATAGGTTCGTAGCTATATACTCTTTCAAGCGGCAGATAACCACCAATTCCGAGAGGTTCGTTTTCCGTATCTTTCGTCTGATAATAGTCGAAATACAAATAGGTATTCGGTGTCATAATCACATCGTGTTTCTGTTTGGCAGCTTCGATACCACCTCTTTCTCCACGCCATGACATTACAGTCGCGTTAGGAGCCAGTCCGCCTTCGAGAATTTCATCCCAACCAATAATCTGACGTCCGTGGTCGTTCAGGAATTTCTCAATGTGATTGATTACGAAACTCTGCAAACGTTCTTCCTTACTATGTTTATCATCCGATTTTAACCCAATGCCTTGATACGTGCCTGACATTTCGGGCATTTCTCCCAGCGTACTTCGGGCATTCGTCACCACCCACATGGATATATTCTGACGGGAAGATCTCAATCAATTCAGCATATACGTCTTCGAGGAATTTCAATACCTGATCGTTTCCGGCACAAAGCACATCTTCAGATACACCCCATTGTCTCCAAACTTCATACGGACCGCCAGTACAACCTAATTCGGGATAAGCGGCAAGAGCAGCCTGCATATGTCCCGGAAGGTCAATCTCGGGGATAACCGTGATATAACGTTCGGCAGCATACGCTACTATTTCCTTAGCCTCTTCCTGCGTATAGAAACCACCATAAGGTTTGCCGTCATATTCACCGGAGTTACGTCCGATAACTGTTTCCGTTCTCTTAGAACCTATTTCCGTCAGTTTCGGGTATTTCTTGATTTCCAGACGCCAACCTTGGTCTTCAGTAATATGCCAATGGAAACGATTCATATTATGCAAAGCCATCATATCAATATAAGTCTTCACTTCATCTACAGTAAAGAAATGACGACTCGTATCAAAATGTGCGCCACGATAAGCGAAACGGGGAGCATCCTTTATCTCTACTGCAGGCAAAGCAATCTCCGCACCTATTGCGACAGGCAATGACTTACGCAATGATTGAATTCCGTAAAATACTCCGGCCTCTGTAGGAGCAGTGATTGTAATTCCGTCACCGGTAACTTTCAATTGGTAAGATTCCGGATTTTCGGATTCTGTCCCAAGTGCCAATACAATTGCATTCTCTCCTTCTGTTCCGGCTTCGATAACAAAATCTTTTCCGGTAGCTGTTTTCAAGTAGTCTGCCAGAAATTTCGCGTTACGTTGCATATTCTCATTACCTTCCGGATAGAGAATCTTCACACTACTCTTCAGAATGAAGGGGTTTCCCGAGGCTGTTACAATTTCCTGAGGCATGGGAATAATCTGGTAATCAGCTTCTTGCTGAGCCGATTGACAAGAGGCAAAAAGCCCTGCTACCGCCAGACATCCCGTTAATTTTAAGAGTTGTTTCATAAACTAAAAAATTAGGTGTTAAGTTATTAATAGAATTATTTAATTATAGGTCTCACGAATATGCTTCACAGTCAGAGGCAGTTCCTCCCCTTTCTTTATTTGAGGAGAAGTAATGAGAATCGTTTTACGTTCTCCGGGCAGAAGATCGAAAAAGTTGTCACTAAAACGGGCACCCTGTAATGGTACTTCGATAAAGACGTCTTTTGCCAAAACAGGAGAAAGAAGTGTCAGTTCGCATTCGCCATCTGTCTGCTTCATTTTATAGGAAATAGTCGTTTCGGGCAAAAGTAGGTCTTTGGTCTTTGCAAAGAAATAAACCGTTTCATCTACCACATGTCCGGATTTGTCTTTCAAGGTAAGCAGCATGAAGCAGTGGAGGAGTTCTTCCGAAAGCGGGCGTTTTGTCGAAGACAGTAAGGCGTCAAGTTTTGTCCGATATACACATTGAGAGGTATTTGCAGGAACCGACAAAGATTTCAAGAGCATCGGTTTACTGATCTTTTTTCCCTCAAAGTCTATGACTTTCATTTCTAATGTCATTTTCTCCAACGTATCAAGGCGATCGGAAAGAAGGTAGACACATAAGCTGTCATTCCGCTGAATAGGGTTGATATGAATAGGAGCAAAAGCACGTTTCGCCTGATAATGCAAAGCTTTCCAGTTACCATAATAGTCGATACTCGACCATGAAACGACGGGCCAGCTATCGTTCAACTGCCAGTATAGAGTACCCATGCAATAAGGACGGTTACGACGGTGAGCTTCCAAGCCATGACGCATTCCCTGGCCTTGCAAAACCAGTCCGACGTATACAAAGTCCTCAAATTTCTCAGGTACGATATAGTCACGTTCCATGTAAGTACGGATCAAAGCATTGCCAATACTACTCTTTGGTGGGCATTCATCACTTCCGATTCGATTTGATAATCTCCAGGAGCTGCGAATGTAGCAATAGTTTTCATCTCAGGGAAGGATTGGAAACCAAATTCGCTCATGAAACGTGGCAAGTCGGTATCCAATGATTCAAAAGGTTTCTGTCCGTACCAAACACCCCAATTATGCTATCGCCTATTCCCCATGATTCGGGACGTCCCCAGTTGGCTAGATAAGGGGAGCTATGGATATAAAAGCGGTCAGCATCGAGTTCTTTCACCTTGGCGGGAAGTAGTTCACGGAAGAGTTTGTCGTAACCGGACATCATTTCCTGATAGATTTCCGGAGTGTATTTTTTCTGATACCCCCAATATTTCAAGGCTTCCAATATCTCATTGTTGCCACACCACATAGCCAGCGAAGGGTGGTTGCGAAGACGGCGGATGTTGTAGCAAGCTTCCTCCTCTACCCGCTTCAAGAATGTAGGGTCAGACGGATAAGGGGTACAAGCGAACATAAAGTCCTGCCAAACCAAGATGCCGTTTTCATCCGCCAAATCATAGAAACGATCGTCTTCATACGTTCCTCCACCCCATATACGGACTACATTCATGTTGGCCTCTTTGATATCACGGAACAATGTCTGATAGCGTTCGGTAGTCACAGAGGGCAATAGAGCGTCCTGTGGTATATAGTTGGCACCTTTGGCGAACATAGGAATGCCATTCACTTCAAAATAGAAAGATTCTCCGTCCGCATCTTTCTCGTTCACCAACCGGACGTACGTAAACCGATACGGTGGGATTGCTCGGCTACCACTTTACCGTCAAAGACAACTTGAGCAGAGAAATCATACAAAGCCGGTTTGCCCCAACCATTCGGCATCCAGCGTACCGGAGACAGGACTTCGGAAGGGATATGGATAGAGTTGAGTCCGGGTTGCAAAGTGACAGAACGGCTAATTACAGTTTCTTCTCCTTTTTCAAATGAATAATTAATCCGTATTTCTGCTTGAATCGATTGAGGAAGTATATTGTTTATTTCCAGTTCATTAGATAGTTCGGCAGAGTGTTCTGTCAGCGACAGTTGCTTGATATGATAATCATTAATGGAAGCGGCGTCATAAAAACGGATTTTTACCGGACGCCAAATACCACTAGTTACCATACGGATTCCCCAATCCCAACCGTAACTGTAAGGAGCTTTACGGGAGAACACACTCAGATGTTTCTCATGGTGGTCATTATCCGCCGGATAGTTGAATCCGTTGGAGGCATATTGAGGAAGAGTTTGCCGGATAGGTGAATGGAAATATATATGGAGTAAGTTTTCCCCTAGACGAAGTTGTGGCTTTACAGGTAACGAATAACCGACAAACATATTATCGGACTTTAACAGTAAGGAACCGTTGAGATAAACATCTGCATAGGTATCAAGACCTTCAAAGATGAGCTGGGCATCATCCCGCTCCAATTGTTCCATTGTAACGGTAAAAGAAGTGCGGTATTCCCAATCTTCGTTTTCCACCCATTGAATCTTCTGTTCATTCATTCCATAAAAAGGAGAAGGAAGTAATTTGTGGTGAATAAGGTCCTGATGTACTGTACCGGGCACTTCTGCCGTTCGCCATAGTTCTGTTCCTGCTTGAGAAAATTCCCAGCCTGTGTGTAGAAGTACAACTTCTGAATTGTCATTACTCTGTGCATACGCCATGCTGCAACAACATAGTAGTCCGCATGCTATCTGAGCCTTTTTTCCTGTCAAATTCAATATCATAGTGGGGGTATTAGATATTAACGGAGTCAAAGATATTACTTTTTTGTCAATTTTCCCCCATTATTCGACCGTTATTTTTATAATTTCCGGAGTACGGACACCGGGCTTCAATTCTCCATTAATATTATAATATGTTTTATCCCACCCCACTAACGCAGCTCCGGCACGCGCTACCAGCGATGTACGGGCAACTTCCTGCCAGATGTCCAGATTGATATTATAGACCAATATACGGTCATTAAACTTATACCATTCTACCGGATGAAGGAGGTAATCTTTTTCAGGACACCGTAGAGCCGCTAGAAATATGTCTTTGTTTACTCCACCTGTACATAATACCAAGCTATCATTTAATGCAACGGCAGCTCCCCCCCCTAAAGATACAACCTCTCCGTCACTTCCTTTCGGAGTAGCTACAGGCATCCATTGCGAGATACGGAAGAATAACAGTAACCACTTGTGGAAAGTGTTGCCGGTTTTCCTTCCGTAGAAGGAGCAAATCCTCCCCATAAATAGAAACGGTAGTCGTCTCCCCTACGCTGGCCGGCACAAACGGCTTGTGTACGTGCATCTCCGGGATATTCCGGTAACTCATGCCAGCCTACAGAAAGATTAGTTAAATCGAGTCGGAGGAAGGAATTGGATGGCTTTCCGTTTCTATTTCCTCCGGCTATGAATAGTTGTTCCCCAATTAGCGTCCCACACATATTATCCAGAGCATAAGGTAAAGCCGGTAATGTTTCGATGACGACTTTTCCTTTCTTCTTATTTTTCCCATTCTTTTCGCTTTTCTCATCCCAGCGGATTTTATAAACAGAAGTTAGTGCATCCTGACCGTCAGTTCCTCCTATACAGATGATTCCATCCGAACAGGATACAGAAACGCCATAAGCGGCAGAAACGGGAAGTTCTCCAACTTTATTCCAGACAAACACTGTATCTGGATTCATCTCTGCTACATAAATCCCCTGATAGTATTTCTTTTTTCCTCCTTTACCGGCGGGGATTCCGGGAAAATTACAACCTCCTGCCAACAGCAGTTTCCCATTCAGCATTCCTGCATAACAGGCAGAGACTCCTGATTTAAGTCCTTTCTCCGACTTAGGAAATCCCTCCATTCTTTGTAAATGGAGATCGGCAACAAAAGATTCGGGCGCTTCCGCACGAAAAGTTGACGCGGGCAAACCTGCCTCATTCACCAAATTTGCACGTGTGAAAGGTTGCCAGCCATAACGGATATATCGCGGACGTTTCACTTGTTCGCTATATACTTTTATCTGACCGTTTATTATTTCGGCAACTGCGGGATAATAAACGCCGTCTGTCTCGGCAACTTCAAACGTACGCAAAGGACCACCGTCCGAACTCTTCAACCCCTTGCCGTAATCAAAAGTAACATATACGACATCTTCACAAAAATCGGCCCGACAAAATAAAGGTCCGGAAGGCAACACATCATGCATTCCATAAGTTTTATTCAATGCCCAGCGAGCCAAGCGTTCTCCAACCGGTTTTTTATTTCTAGATGTACATCCAACGAATCACCATAATCACTTGATACTGCCATACCGGTATTCGGAATTTCAGCCATCATTCTACGCTGCTGTCACGGAACCACGGCCACGAAGGACGAGCTATACTGGAAAGCTGTACATAATAGAATGGCAAATCCTCATTCTTCCAGTTCTTACGCCAACTACCGACTAAGAGTTTAAAGAGCTTCTCATGAGCTTCGCAATTATGAGCGTTTGATTCCCCCTGATACCAGATCACACCTCTGACGGGATATTGCTCCAACGGCCGAATACCGGACTCGTATAAATAACAAGGTTCATAAGGGTGGCGCTGAAACTTCTCCTTCGAGAGTTTAACATTCAATGCAGCTCTTCCACGTACCAGTCCTGTATAAAGTCATTACGCGTCCAATCTTTTAATATAGCCGGGAATTGATATTCCAACGTATTCCGGTCAATCCATGATTCGGTGGGTGAACCGCCGATAGCATTACAGATCAACCCCACCGGAACCTTCAAGCTATCCCGCAACATCTGACCGAAATAATAAGCGATTGCAGAGAAATGGGCAGCATTGGCAGGAGTACAAATTTCCCATTCGGTCTCCTTATAATATTGAAGATGATTCAAGGAATCGAGAACGGAAGCGTCCCATTGCACTGCGTCCGTGCGCCAGCGCGCTTTCATGTCATACAAACGTAACTGTTCGTCGGCAGCTTGAGGAATGTCTTTTTTGCCGGTAATAGTCTGCCGTAACATAAATTCCATATTCGACTGACCGGAGCATAACCAAACCTCTCCTATCAAAACATTTGTATATTTCAAGATTCTATGAGGGGTAGAAATTGTTAGCGTATAAGGTCCTCCCGCTTTCAACGGTGATAATTTCACGGACCATTTACCGTCCGGTGCAGCCTTTGTAATCCACCGCTGGCGGTCTATGCAAACTGTTACTTGCTCTCCTGCATTGGCTCTCCCATGAACCTTCAAAGGAGTATCGCGCTGAAGAATCATATTATCCGTATAAAGCGAGATAATTTCAAGCCTCCATAATCTCCGGTGATAGCCGAGTAAACTGTTCTCGCCATTATCGCAGCCCCTTCAGCAGCAGGATGAACAGCGTCCGGCAAAAGATAAGGATATGATAAAGCGGTTCGTGGAAATCGATTAACTGTACCCCGGCATAGCGTGCCACCGTTTCAATAGCCGTTTGTATCTCTCCATGCCAATCACGGGTTCCCGACAAAAAACGGGTATGGCGGTCGGCAATCGGAGTCATTCGTGCAATGATAATCCGTACAGCGGGATTGGCCTCACGGAATGTATCAATCAGCTTCAAATAATCTTTCACAAAAAAATCACGGTAGTTAGGCCAATTGCGAGGGTCGGTATCATTGATACCCAAATGAATGACAACAATATCTCCTGCAAAATCCAATGCTTTCCGATATTCTTCCTGTCGGGTATAAGGCGATGTCCCTGATTAAGCAGGGTAGCGCCAGGTTTCCCGAAGTTCTCGACTTCATAACGTTCTCCCAGCAGCTTTTGCAACTTCACAGGATAAGATTGTGTTGCACGGTCAGATAATCCTGTACCATAGGTAATACTGTTTCCTACACATGCAACCTTTATCCGTTGCTGGGCAGACAACACCCAACAAACGAACAGACAGACGAATAATAGTAAAATCTTTTTCATTTATTTCTTCCCAATGTAAGGTTTCACAATCTCTACCCATTTCAAGTAACCTTTCCCCAGAAGATGCAAACCATCATTTGTATAGGTAGTGTTCATCTTTCCGGTTTGTTTGTCTATAAAATGGGAGTACAAATCTATATAGGTCGCTCCTTCTTTTTCTGCCAAGCCGACTAACCCTTTATTGATTTCAGGGATAACCTGCCAACGGGAAGTATGTCCCTTGAACATATTGTAATGGTCGGTGACCGGAAGAACACTTTGCAGATATAGCTTTGTTTTAGGCGAATCTGCCTTTATCTTCCTGACAATCATCTCAATACGGGATACAATAGTATCGGCGGGAGTTCCCCTACTCACATCATTAATACCAATCAAAAGAAATATTTTAGCGGGCTTTCCCTTCAGGATAGCATCAAGACGGTCATATACTCCCATACAAATGTCGCCGCTGATTCCACGGTTTTTGACATGTTTGTTCTTGAACAGTTCCGCCCATTCGGCACCGTTTGTGATACTGTTTCCCAGAAAAATAATGTCACTGGAAGTAACAGGCAGTTCTTCAAACAATGTAGCACGCTGGTAGTAAAACGTAGAATATTTGCGTTCTTGTGCGCGGCATAACAAAGACAGGGTCAATATGACCACTAAAAAAGATCTTTTTCATGACTATTCTTTTTATTTACTCATTAGCATATCCGTTTTTCATTATAGCATATCTGAGTTTCATTATAACATATTCAAATCTGCTCATAGCATATTTATAAATAGTTCTCTCTCTATAATCGATATGTCACTCTAGTGTTTTATTTGGTGAGTAAATGAGTCCTTCTACCGCTTTCTGTCCGTCAAGAGTAACAAAGACAGTAGTAAACATCCATTTTACTAGCCGGACTTCCGGGCTAACAAACTTCCCTACCGGTAATTTCAAAAGTACTTTATTCCAGCCTTTTTGCAGATGAACTTCCAAAGGCGGGCGTGCCACACAATTTTCGTTGCCCAAAGCTATTTCATTGCTTTTGGTGCGGTGAGTAGCTGTCCAGACAGGCGGTAATATTTCCTGTTCATTTATCCAGATACGGCTTTCCTTATAATCCATTTTCCCGGCAGAGGAGGAAGATCGGCTTCGGAGCGTCCGTAATTCTGAAATTCAGCCCACAAACCAACGTTTTGTTCTTTCGGCGAATAGACATAGGTGTAGGCGTAGGCCGTATGGTTTTCTTTCGGTTCTTTATAAAATCCGGGAATAAGCGTCCCCCACACGTGGCGTAAATAGATTCCGGCACCAATAGCAGGACGCACATTGTATGTTTTTCCTCCATAGCTGTAACTATCCTGCAAAGTTTCTTCCGGAGGAAAAGCCTTTGCCAGATTTCCTTCGTTCGGGAAAGCATCTGTAATATTCCATTTCACATTTGTCTGGGCGGACATACGCAAACGGATAACCGTCAAAAGTATGTTCTTTATGCCACAACAAACGACGTTCAAAATCGGCAAAACTTCTGAATAGTTCCGAATGCTCGTCGGTTGGAAGTATTGTTCCGTTCTTATCGAAATATTCCGTCCCACCACCTTTCCAGGCACGTTCCGCCATAGCCAGCATATTAGGATAGAAATTATTTTCGATAATCATCCCCCACTCGGTACTGACTAACCTGTCATTCCAGATAGCCAGGATTGTCCCTGCCAAATCTTCGCTTCCTTGTTCCTTATTATAAATACGACTATTGTACAATGCTATGATATCACCAAAGGTGTCAAAATGATTCAGATAATGAAAACGTGAGTCAATGGCGGGAATCCCTTTCTGCGCCTTTCCACGATAACTCCAAAGTTGAGTCATGTCAATCTCCCCGGGTTTGTAGTGCCAACCCGGATTCCATGAAATTACTTTCTTACCTTTGGAACGTACATAGGACACCATTTCCGGCACAAAACGGGGATTGGTAAACTGCACTTCATCCGTACCGATATGCAAATAAGGCACATCAAACGTTTCACAGACTTCATCCATCAACAATTTCAAAATTTTCATCCCTTCAGGACTTTGCATATCATGGCGGAAAGTACGTATAAATGCAGCGCTATGTCCGGGCATATCTATTTCGGGAATCAGCGTCATGTGATGTGCTTTACAGAATGCAACCAACTCCTTGGCTTCTTCCAACGTATAATATTTGCCGGGCATGCGGGTGGTATTCGCACTATCGTTCAGCATCGGAAAAATCTTACTTTCCAGACGCCAGGATTGATTCTCGGTCAAATGCCAGTGAAAAACATTGATTTTGAATTTGGCAAGCGCGGCGATTTCACGCTTAAGTTCATCCAGTGAAATGTAGCTTCTTCCAACATCCTGCATAAATCCGCGAACCCGGAAAGCAGGCCAGTCGATGATCTCAGCTCCTTGAATATGCGTTTTTGAATTCCTTTTTTCTGCCAGCTGCCTTAAAGTTTGCATAGCCCAATAAACACCGCGTTCGGTTACAGCCTCAACAATTATCCGCTTCTTTGTGATGCTCAGTCGGTAGGCTTCATCCTGGTTCATCGGTATTTCGGGGAGGGTCGGCAGTAATTTAACTTCAATAGTACCGGTTGCCTTGGGGGAGACGGTTCCTCCCATTTCGGAGATAAGAGTTTCCCACTCCTGTTGAAGCACAGGAGTGGAAAGCTGTACCTTATTCACCTGAAGTTTAAATGAGAGGGGGTAAACTTTTGCGGCTGGGGGAGCAGGTGATAATCACCTGCTTTTACCACTGAAATTGTGCATAAGTTAATTATAATATATATAAATAATATGAGTCTGTTTTTCATGATTACAGGTCGTATGATAATTCCTATTGTATTATATCTCTCAGCCGGATTGCCTGAAAAGTCATATGAGCGACACTGCTTTCATATAATATGCCGACTGTCTCTTTATCAATCATTGTCAAACAAGAATATCCCCAACCGTCACCTTCATCCAGCATCACTTGATGTTCGGGTAGCCAGGTGATACCTCCATCCAGACTGGCCTTGATCGTGATATGATGACGACCTTTTACCGTATTCGGATTGGAGAATAAAAGAATATCCTTATTTAATGTGTTGTCTGCCGCTTTCACGCTGATTAAACTTGCCATACACACCGGTTCCTGTAAAGCTTTACGGGAAGAAGGATGTTCTGTCCAAGTCTTACCGAGATCCTTGGTAGTAGCGACAGCACGACTGCCTCCACGGTTATCTCTCATATTTAACATCAGTACGCCAGGCTCCACTTCCGCTACCTGAGCTTCTGTTGTATTGGTGCGCGCATAGTTATGGATTTTCCATGTTTCGCCACGGTCTTTGCTATACATAATTCCCGCATTCGGAACACGGGTAGAATCGATAAACTGAATCGGGAATACCAATGTGCCGTCTTGCATGGTGATACCTCGTCCCGGTCCTTGCAAAAGGAAATACCAGGATGGATCTTTCACCTGATCTGTTATATTAATAGGCTCCGACCACGTTTTACCATCGTCCGTACTCTTTGACAATACCAACTGGGCCGTATGATTCATATCCATTCCCGGATAAGAACTCCACCAAGCACGCTGATTACCCATTCCATGTGTCCAAGCCGCCACCACCCATGTTGTGTTGGTCTTGGTATCCACTAAGATCGAAGGGTCGCCAACACCGTTCTGCGCAGCAGGCAAACCGCCTGTTTCACCAAAAGCTAAAGGTAAACGCATCTTCTCCCATGTTTTACCACCGTCTACACTACGGCTCAAACCGACGTCCACATGTTCCTGCAAATCAACACTGCTATTATAACGTACATCATAAACTCCCAGCAATGTTCCTTTATTAGTAGTTGCCAATCCCGGAATACGGAAGGCAGCCGAACCATCGTCACCAGCATGGCGTACCCCTACTCCTACCCTATGAGCTATATTCTCCGGTGAAACCGTATGCATAAGTGCTTCTTTATTATCAACCTTAACAGTAACAATCTTAGCTGACACTTTATCCAGCAAAGAGGCGCCCGGTTTCATTTGCAGACTGATCCAGAAATAATTGATTCCGGGAAAAAGTTTCTGATTAGCATTCAGTATCACTTTCCGCCCGGGATTATTTACCTGTGATTTATTAATCGAATAAGAAGGATTCGCAGCCAATGTCTTCCCCGGCGTATGGCTGGAAATATAAGATACGGGAGTAAAGAATTTCTTACCATAGTTTTGTCTGGCCTCCGTACCACTATAATATAACTTAACGGACTGTATATCCGCCATATTCACATCTTTGCCAAAATTCAAAACTACTTCATCCAAACTACGACTCTCTTTTGCATTCAAACGCAACATAAACAACACGTTATCCTGTCGTTCAATCAAAATTGGAATCTGAGTTTCACGCACAAATACAGTATCCGATGCAACAGCCTGCAAAGTCCCACAGACAGATAAAAAAAGGATAGATAATAATAAAAGTAGGTTTCTTTTCATGGTATTATTAATTGTTTGGGCACAAAGATATAAATTTATCATATTACCAGCAAATAATTAAATATTTTATTATATACAAGAATATTAATAAACTAGCATTAGTGTGCCATTTCTTTCTTTAAAAGGAAGAAAAAGATAAAAAGCGAGATAGATAAATTAGTCCCTATCCCGCTTTTTATCACAATGTACTAACTTTTATTCCGGCTGCTTTTTATAAGTGTTATATCCCGGAGTTTGTTCCAGTAATGGATTGATATTCATCGTGCTAATATCCAATGGCCATAAAAGTTTATGCTTTTCACTCGTACTAATCAAAGGAGAAGTAGACGGATAATTGGCTGCTGCCGAAAACGCCAACGAATTATGAGAAGCATCCTGCATACGTACAACATCAAACCAACGTTTACCTTCCCAGACAAATTCCTTATCGCGTTCGTGCAATATAGCCAATTCGTTTGCTTCAAACTACCGTCAGCGTATTCGTGCCCGGCATAGTCGTCGCCATAAGCACGCTTACGTACATCATTAACATAAGTACTGCATGATTCACCTAATCCGTTTGCCACTTCGGCCATCATAAGCAAAGCGTCCGCATAGCGATAGATAATAATATCCGTATCATAAATACGATTGTTATTAGAGTTAATTGAACCTATGCCTTTTTTCATAACGCAGCCAAAACTTGCAGGATCTTTATCTTCTTGAGTATAATATTCCAAAAAGGTTACATCACGACGAGTATCTTTTTCATCATAGGCAGACCAGAAATCATAGGTATATTCATGCCTGAATACACCGCCAGTCCCTTTCAGATTCAAAGTGTCGGTTTCTATCCGCTTGCTGTCACGTCCATACACCTGTCCGATAAATACTGCATCCTGATATAAAAATTGCCCAGCCCAGTTGGTTGCTTCGCCGTCGGCAAAGTGTAATGTGAAAATAATCTCTTTATTATTACGATTGGAAGTACTGAAAACATTTTCAAAATCGGACAGTAATTCAAACTTACCTATAATCTGATTCAAAGCTGCTTGAGCAACCTTCAAATCAGTTGTTCCGGTAGCAGTATGTCCGGTAATGGTCACTTTAGCAGCCCACATATATATTTCCGCTTTCAACATCAGGGTAGCAGCTTTGGACCATATTGTTTTATCGTAACTATTTGTCACTGTAATATCTGCATAATTATTCTCTGATTTTTGAATATCACCTTTTATAAATTCAAGCGTTGCTTCCGCTGTCGCACGTTCCACATAAAATTTGTCCGCAGTCACCTTGCCATTCAAGAGTTCAACTTCAGTGACAATAGGCACTCCCCCATACGTCTTATAAAGCATGAAATAATATAATGCCCTCAATCCATACGCTTGAGCCAAATAGTGTTTTCTGTTTGTATCATCCAGGAAACTGCATTCATTCTCTACTTGCTGAATAAAATGATTGACTTGCATGATTGGAGAATAAAGACCGTACCAATTACTAATACCCGGCCTGTCTTGATCAATTACATTGGAACGGAGATTAGCATAGTTCAAACTAGTATTTTCAGATGAAGTTCCTACACGTTGTGTTCCACCACGAACTTCTCCTAGAACATAGAACATATCATAATAACTTCTCAGTTGAGAATGCATACCTGTCATATATCCATCAACTTGAGCTTCATTATTCCAATAGTTTCCACTTCCGAAATAATCCTCGGGAGTCAAATCCAAAGCATCGCATGATGTATAGAGGACAGAGGATACAAATAAAGAAATGATGTATATTATTTTTTTCATAATCTGTCTTTTTATATGTTAGAAAGAAACGTTGATACCAAAAATTACAGTGCGAGGCAATGGATATCCACCGTTGTTATCCGCCTTTTCAGGTGAGAACAAGTGCTTCGCTTCTGTCAGATAACCTAAGTTTTGTCCTGTCACAGATAATTCCACGTTACTCAATTTAGCTTTTTGCACCCATATCGACGGTAACCGATAAGTTAGCGACAGTTCACGAAGTGCCAGATAATTACCATTATACACAAACATGGAAGAACTACGGCAATAGTTTCTCTTTCCCAACTGATCCGCCCAAACATATGTAGGATATTTAGCGTTCGGATTGTCCGGTGTCCAAGTATCCTTAGTTTCCTGGATAGTATTATATGTACCTTGCGCGCAAGCCATAATCCACATTGATTTCCAGTCTACCGCTTTGAACCCTAAAGCATAGTCGAAACGCGCCGATAACGTCAAGTCTTTCCAGCTCACCGTAGTATTGAAACCGCCTGTCCACTTCGGTACCGTATTTCCGACCTTTACCATATCATAATTATCAATCACGCCGTCCCCATTGACATCTTTCCATTTTACGTCACCTGGCTGAATAGGTAGTGCGTTTTCTTTTTGGCTGTCGGACAATTTATTATAACCTTCTGCCCCTCCATATAAAGGTCTGCCGGTCGATCCATTATTACCGGACGTAATATCAATCAAACCAGCCGGTATCTCATCCTGTGATTTATAGATACCATCAGCGATAAACATATACAAGTCACCCGGACGTTGTCCTTCCTGATAGCCTCCTACCCACATTTTAGCGTCACCATAGCCGGTATATACCTGATATGCATCTTGTCGATTACGTTCCAGCCCGTTATCCGGCAACGCTACGACCTTATTTTTGTTCAGTGCTCCATTCCAGTTCAGATTCCATTTCCAGTCTTTCCGGTCAATAATACGGAAAGCCAGTTCAAACTCAAATCCTTGATTCTGGAACTTACCGTTATTGGAAACCACAGAACCTACTCCAGACGTGGAAGGTACGGTGATATTAGCATATTTATCACTAGTCAGACGATTATAATAGGTCAAATTAGCATTAATACGATTTTCGAGAAAGCCTAAGTCAAGACCGATTTCAAAAGTTCTGGATTTCTCCCACATCAGATAAGGATTAGGAATACTTCCCAAAAGAAATCCCGTAGCGCCATTGTAAGTATTACTACCGTATGACCCCTGTACGGTATAATTGCCTACAAAGTTCTTGTTGACATTACCGTTCAGACCGAAACTTGCACGTAATTTACCAAATGAAAGTATATCGCTTGTGTTTGCCATAAATTTCTCTTTGCTGAAAACCCACCCGGTCGAAACACCCGGAAATACTCCCCAACGGTTTTCTTTTGCCAGTTTAGAATAACCGTCTTTTCTAAGTACCAGTGACAAGAGATATTTTGATTGATAATCATAATTTACACGTCCGAAGAAAGACATGATACGTTGACGTGAATGCCAAGAGTCAATAGAGCGTTTTCCCTCTTCTTTTGACGTATACTGTAAATCCATAAAGTCGTCGGTCGGGGCTCCCGAACCGGATGCATTGAAACCTTTATTATAAGAATCATAATATTCGAAACCAGCCATCGCATCCAGATAATGATCTTTGTTTATCTGATAATTATAATTTAATACAGCATTATAGGTCTGATCCAGTGTGCGGTCATAATAAGCAGAGGTGCTGCGTGAAGTAACCTTATTTCCCGGAGAACTTAAATAATCCTTATTAAAGCTTTCGTCCTTTTCTTCCTGATAATACCAGATTGCACCAAGCTTTAACGAAAGTCCTTTCATGAAGTTTACAGTGAAAGATTGATTCATTGTAAACTTATCAGTGTTCTGATCCCGGACAAACTTATCAAAATTATACTGCTGATTACCATCCCGGAGTTAGGGCCTAACAGCATCTCTCCATCTGCATTGTAACCGCGGAAAGTAGGAGGCAATGACAAACAACGAGAAAAATAATTAGCCTCTGCTGTCTGAGTTGCAGGCAACCCGTTCCAAGTAGCGTCCGCAAAATTAAAACTGGAACTGGAAGTTAACCATTCTTTCAGCTTATAATCAGCATTGAAGGTAAAGGTTATACGCTTATACCAGTTGCCGTATGCCGTACCGTCACTCTTATTATAACCTAACCCGGCATAGTAGTTCCCTTTTTCATTTCCGCCACTTACACTTAAATTATAATCCTGTGAAAATGCTGGAGTTTGGACGTTGAAATCTGCGATGTCTGTGTTTTTATAAATAAGTTTATCCCCATAGATAGGGTCGATCATTGTTTGCCAACCCTGATCCAACAAAAAAGCCAGATTATCAGTATATTTCATTGTACTCCAAATAGCAGAACTCGTTTTGTTTCCATCCAGAGGGGTCACCCCGTCACTCGCAAAATAAGCATTACCTGTACCGTAAGGAGTAGCACTAGTCAATGAACTAAGTGAAGACCATGCCTTCACAGCGCTTCCGTCCGGATGTTTCATATCTCCATATAAGCATTCTTATATCCCATACGCATCCAATAAATATAATCTCCGGCATCAAGAAACTCATAGGAATTTTTGAAATAGTTTAACCCGAACTTTGCTTTCAGGTTCACTTCTGCTCTTCCGCTTTTTCCGCGCTTGGTTGTAACAAGGATTACACCATCATTGGCACGTGCACCATAGATTGCAGTAGCACCGGCATCTTTCAATACTTCCATTGATTCAATATCATCCGGATTGATATCACTCAAAGAAGAACGTACCTGTCCATCAATCAGAATCAGAGGAGAGCCAGAACCATCAAAGTTAGTACCTCCACGAAGGACCAGCGTCGGTGTACTGCCCGGATTACCGGAAGTCTGGCTAACGGACAAACCTGCAACAGCTCCGGATAATGCCTGACCGGGATTTGAATACAATCCCTGCTTCAATGTTTCTTCTTTTACCTTGGAAATTGAGTTGGTAACTTTAGTACGCAACTGTTTACCGCCATAACCGGTTACTACCACTTCTTCCAGCATCTCAGAATCTTCTTTCATCTGAATCCGGAAAGAAGTCTTTCCTTTAAGATCAATTGTTTGTACTTGATATCCGATATACGAAACTCTGATTTTTCCGTCCGGATTCATGTTTAATACAAATTTACCATCGATGTCAGTAATGGTACCATTTGTTGTACCCACTTCGACAACACTCGCTCCGATGATTGGTTCACCAGCAGCATCGCTTACCACACCGGTAATTGTTTTTGTCTGTGCCATAGCCCCTATGGAGCAGAAAAGACACAACATAAGCAAAAGGATGTCTTTTTTCATTAGTATTACTTTTAGTTAATAATTGAAATAATTTTAGATACTTATCTAAGTCCAATTAGAACTAATCTTCCGGTAATACCTCATCTCCCTATGTCAGATTCCTCTTTAGAATTTTAATCGGAGCAAAAACATATTCGCAAAATCGACCTGTTTTCTACCTATTAAGATATAACTCTTCCCTTTTATTCATGACTTTAATAATGCATATTTTTATATTTAATAGCATATATAAGAAAATAATTTATTAAATACTTTGCAGATATTAATAATATAAATATATTTGCAGCGATTTAAGATATACATATCGGTGATTTATATCTAAATCCTCTATAAGATAGAAGAAAATATGAATAAATAACTCAACTAAGTTCTAATTGAACTTATGCGTTCACTTGTAACCACTATCTATTCATTCACCAATAATACTTATAAAAACAGGCATTTATTTATTGACAACACCACACTTATTCAATTCTCTAGGGGTTGTTGTAGAACCAAAATCAATTACCGGTATAATGACAAATTGCATAAGCAAAACAGAGTCATCTATATAAGTGTAACAGCAACAGGTATCACAAATGGTACGGATTCTTTAAGTCCCCGACAATTATTGAGACCCAGGACGATTACTTCAAACGTTTGCTCATGTTTGTTAATTACAACTCCAATAAATTTGTTCAGACCTCCTTCACCATACCTATATATCACATCGTTTTGAGAAATCTAAAGCAGTGCTTTAGGAGGTGTAAAGCATAGCTTTTGCCTACTTAAAGCAGTGCTTTATAAAATCCTAGAAGTTTGTTTCAACTACAAGAAGGAAAAATATACGCGATGAGTATAATTTATGCTATAAGCATATTCAGATTTACTATAATGAAATAAAGACTTGCTATAATGAAAAATGGAAGTGAACTCCTCGCACCCCATCCTTTATCCACTAACACAGACAAACAGGGAAAAGTGAAGAAATGAATGTTTTTCAAAAAAAGAAAACCTTACCAGTGATGAATCCAAAATAAGGGGTTGAATTCAGCACTGGCAGTTTCTTGTCAAATTCTGCGTAACTGACAACACCTGAACATCATCTGCGTTACGCTTCATATATACTTGCAGACTTTTATCTTGCCGGCTTCTCTACGTGCTTTACTAAATAAAAGTATCTTTAACTATCAACAGTGATATCTCAAAGAAGCTCTTTACAAAGCATATAACCACGAATCATCATACGAGGTATATGGAAAGGTCCTTTAAAAAGATTCCCCTTAGCGGGTTGGGCCACAGTACCGTCGCGATGAAGATAACCATACCATTCCCCATATTCCTTATCCGGGAAATGAGCATAAGCCCAATCACTCACCTGTTGATGCATCTGAAGATATTTTTCATCTCCGGTAGCCTGATAAGCATATAAAGTGGCAATAATAGCTTCTGTTTGCGGCCACCAGAA